>MAAC01018152.1_pt1 | contig 138769 bp, 123 predicted proteins | sample 1115981 | NCBI WGS metagenome assembly MAAC01 (sample SAMN04961126, study PRJNA320927) | seawater metagenome | isolation source: sample BD02T64 sea water enriched with oil for 64 days | place: USA:Gulf of Mexico | collected 2013-07-27
ATATGATTAAACCAAGAACGACAAAACTTCGCATGAACCACTCCTTATTGATAAACACTATTCTTATTAATGGACACTACAACCATTAGAAACCGCTTGCCAAAATTGCTTTTCTTTATAGTTAGACGTATTAAGCCAAGCCATATCAGCAATGTTCTCGATGGTTTTACGTTTAATTGCAGGGATTGCTCCCATTGACTGTTTCAACGTCTTAAAGTCAGTGTCGTAAATCGCGTATGACGCTTCTAACATGCCGTTCCCGGCAAATATATTCAAAATAACACCACCACCCATGACAACCGCCAATGCATTTGCATAAACATGCTTTGAACGTATGTTCTCAATCGCATCAAGACTGACTGGGCTAAATTTAATCTCTCCGATATTTGGACAATCCATTTCCTTCCATTCCTTATAGTATTAAAAATCCATTAAGTAGGCTGAATTATACCGTTTTGAAGGAGTTTTCATAGAGGTGTTTCTTGCTCACGAAGCGTGCAAGAAAATGCGCGATTTTTCCATTTGATAATCAATCCTCTGTACTCTGATAAGCCTAGCAGCCCTGCTCAACACCCGCATCACTCACCTTTCCAAACAAGTATTTCGCCATTGCTGAATCGTTCAGTGCACCCCTTGGTACTGCGCTTACTCGTTCAGCTCTCGTAACATTGAAGATATGTTGGCAGAGCGCGGCCTTAAGATTGATCATAGCACTCTGAATAGCTGGGTTATTCACTGCACCGAAGTTGAAAAAAACGCTCCATATAAAAAAGAAACAGCCAAGTGATCACTGGAGAATGGACGAAACCTATTTGAAAGTAAGGGGGGCAGTGGCGCTACTATTATCGGGCAGTCGACAAAGAGGGGTACTATCGATTTCCTTCTCACTGCTAAACGCGACAGCAAGGCCGCTCTACGCTTCCTCAACAAAGCCATTAATCAGCCCAACAATGAGAATAATCGGCAAATAAAAATCCGCCAATGTTAGTATCTCAACAACATTGTCGAACTAAATCTCCAACGACACAAACAGAGAACAAATGTCATGAAAAAAGAAACAAAGTACCTCTACACTTCCTATAAGCTGCTTAAAGCTAGAAATAACGCCACCAGCTCCCATACACCTATTACAAAGCAAAAACTTTTATTTCGTTTGCTTATCTCGACCTTTCTTTGCTTTGCCCCAAGCATATCAAATTCAGAAAATGCTCTCATATACCCACAAAAACAAACATCTGAAATCAGCGGCATTGCTGCAGTCAACACATCAACATTTTTAGCCTCACACGACCAGAAGAAAAATGAAGAAATGGCATTCTCTATCATATCTATTTCACATATCGGCAAACCCATAAAACAGAAATATCTCCCCCTAACAAAAGAGAAAAAAGGAATCTTAAGAGATAACATCGCTGACCTGGAAGCTATCTGCAAGGATACATCCAGCAATTTCTTCTATGCATTTGAAAGCCAAAACTATAATTCTACGGGAGGACGAGTTCTAAAAATCGAACTAGATAGTGCAACCTCAAAAATCCATGTAGTTGACGCTAGGAGGCTGCCTCCTGGCTTTTCAAACACAAACAAAGAAGGCTATAACCTAGAAGGTGCATTATGCCTAGGAAGCAATGAATTCCTAATAAGCGACAGAGAATCTGGGAAAATATTCAAAACGAAATGGAATAAAGACACACTATTTCTAGAGGCAACCAAGCTTGTAAGCGACGGATTATCATCCGAAAAACTAACTGGATATAATAGAAAAATATCAGATCTAAGTCTTTTGGGGAATGTAATAATTGCTTCGGCGGCAAATGACCCTGAACCAAAAACACCTGAAAAAAAAGACTTTGGACCATTTAAGTCTCTAATCTATAAAATAGGGAGTATCGACAATTCAGGAGGTATTCACTTAAAAGGGGAAATCGAAATACTACACCATATCAACTCTTATAAAGCAGAAGCTATAGAAATCACCTCCAGATCGGTGAGCACTCTTTACGAAAAAAGCACTCCCTATCAAATACTCATGGGCTCTGACGATGAGAAGCTAGGCGGCAGCATTCAAATCTTCGCTCTAAACATTCCGCTTTCCGTCTCTTTCAGGAAACATTCAAACAGCTCAAGATTCGATGAAGGTGAGCCCTAATGTAATCTGTCTTTTTCAAATAGCACGTCAACTTCAAACGCACGCAATGCCTTCTCTAACTTCCATTGCGTGCTCATTTTTTCACTTGACGTCAATTGTTTTTTACACGCTAAAGATACCTCCATGAAGCTTCCTAAGCAACTAGAACGCACATGATTGTAATCTCCATCCACCCACAAACTATCGCCAGAAAGAAACGAGTACTCTAGACTATTATGTAGCATTGTTCGTATCATAATATAATCAACCACATCAAAATGATGTACTGCCAAAACAAACTGTTCTGTCATAGATGTATTCAATATACCAAGGTCGTCCGTTGCCAAAACAACCGGAACCCCCGCCGCCAGATAGACGGGAAGCGGGTGACGATCCAAATCAAATTGAAAAATTTGGTTATTGCTAGATAACAACACTTCCACGACACGTTTATCATTTGCCATACTTTGAAGCAACTCTAGATGGTCTGTCTCCGACAACAAACTAAGGCCATGGCCTACACGGTCAACCCCCGCCAACTTGATTGCTTCAGTCATATGAAAAGTCATATTGCTAGAGCCTACTAAGCTATCAACTAGCTCACCTGCATGCAGTGATACTTTCACGTTTGGAAATTTGGCACGGAAAAAGGCTACCATTCGCATCTGTTCGCTATAGTTTTCCAGCGATGACTCTGAATCCTCCCTAGCAACCATATTCACACCCACAACTAGATCACTTCTATTAACTGTTTCAAAAGCCAGCATCAACTGAGAAAACACCACAGAATTAGGTAATAACCGTATAGCATAAGTTTGAAATCTAACAAGTACATCGCATCCCGGCTCCGCATTGCTTTCCTCGCAATTTAGTTCACTATTAGAGTCCGAGAGAACCGATTCTAACAGTCGAATATTCTCTTCAACAATCTCCTCGAACCCCTGGTCAAATAACAATCTGTAGCTACGTTCAAACTCCTCCCCGCCAGCGCTCTCCCCAAAGTTCAAACCTGATGCAAGTTCATTGGCACGCCTCTGCACGGTGGAATTTCGAACCATCGTTTCCAAATAGCCAACCTTATCGGCCTTTGCAATCGCCCTAATCCTAGAAAGCACCCTAGAAGGGTGGTCCTGAGTTATCGATTTAAATTTACTAAACGTATTAAAAAAGTGATCACTACTTGACAGCACGTCTTTGTCAGCCCCCTCCATTGTCCAAGCATCTAAGACAGATAACTGAAAACTCTCGTCATCTAATATACTACTCAGCACCTTGCCATCAGGCTTACTTCTATCTACATAATTACCCACTGGTCTTCGAAGCACTGATCTCTTTGCCTCGTCATAAATATAGGCAGAATAATCAACCCTAAGACTTAATAAATCCTGAGGATGAATAGAACCGGTAAGATGGTGATGAATATCCCCACCCTTTGGCATTTTCTCAAAAAAATTACTCAGCCAAATAACATCATCACGATGCTCATTTACAATTCGATTCATACGTTGGCGACCATCTTCGATTGTAAATGCTTTGGTCTCATACGAAATAGGCGAGTTGCTACACCCTACCTGAAAAACACCTATAACAAGGAAAAAGAAACACCTTACACCAGTAGAAGCCATCGAACTCACCATCAATCATACACTTCTATATAAACATCGCGATCTCTATAGAAATACTCTTTGTATAACCTCAACAAAACCTTAATATCAAAGCTTTTACCCACAGGAACTGACACGGTCCATATCCAACCGGGTTTCAATCCATTAGACCCTTCCCCTATAGCTTTAACCCGAGTATACCCAGGTGCACCAGCCCCCCTCAACGCCTTTCCAAAATCAATCAACGTTTCCTCGCCCTCTTCAAGGGTATACCAACTATACTGATCCTCGTCATTAGTTTTGTTTTCTTTATCAATTTTTTTCATCATTCTTTCGCTTTGTCGAATTACATCAATAGTTTCTACACTTGGTGTCCAAAAACGAAGCACTTTAGCTTCATGCTTCTCTTTAAGCTTCCCTTCTTTATCAAGTGAATACGTAGCCGATGTACCTGCCTTAAAAATACTAAAAAAACTATGCGCAACGTCTGGTCTTGCTAGACTAACGATACATAAAGCTATGACCATTAAACCCATTACTATGCCAGTAATGATCGTAACCGGTATTTCCTGACCCATGATACGAATAATAGGAACATTAGCACTAGCTTTTGCGATGTTAGCTTCTGACGAACCTGCTCCTTCACCATCAGGCGGTGATGCTTGATTTAATTCTGTACTATTTGACATATATAATTCTTCTTGGATAACAAAACAATCACAAAACGATGCATCATCACCGTAACCAAATAAGCCAATGGCACGACACACCTCCCTTAACACAACCCCCGGCCATCAAGCTTATTCTACCTTCTCTATTGCCAATATAAATGACAGCAAAGAAAAAAAGAACTCTTTAGTTAAAACATATCTAGGCTTCTCTTTCAAATAAGCTGCCTTCCCTACATTATTGCCAGTTGTGTCGCGTCCAAAGAGGCCATCTCATGACATTGCAAAATATTATTTTACAACCCTATCAAACCGAGCGATCTATGACCACCATCAAAGGCAGTCACGAACCCAAATTCATCATTCTTCAATGCGTTCGCTGGTATTATTCTTATTCGCTGAACTATCGAAACATCGAAGAAGTGATGGCAATAGGTATACTATCCATTTCCTTCTCGCTGTTAAACGCGACACCAAGACCGCTCTAGTTTCTTCAATAAGGCCATTATTAGCTCTCTTCGAACAGAGGCTGACTGGAAGGTAATGATAAAACGCATTTTGTGCATGATTCGTGGCAACCATCAATTGGATCGGCTAGAGGATATTGTCAACTTAACCTGATCTAAGCGCAAAAACCTTGGATGTATTGGGCTTAGTTGTTTATCACCAAATTTGGGGCACAAGTAATTTGTGTCCATTGCTCAAATGCACGCTCTCTGATTTCACGATAGTGCCTAGCTTTGAGCAAATGACGCTGTTGACGAAAGTGATCATTTATCACTCCATGACCAGCTAAGAAACGTTGCGCTTGAGCAATGGACTTAAATTGTCTCATCTGCCTTTGTTGTTGACGCGTCTTTTGATGTGATACTTCGGCGATGTTGTTTTTGTATTGTTCAGTAATATGTGGAGTATTTGACCCTATGTCGCGTAACGCGGCTTTGTAACTTGCGAGCTTATCCGTAACGATTTTACGTGGTTGTTGCCAATGGTTTTTAAAGAGTTTCTTGAAGAATTTGATAGCAGCCATTTTATCGCGCCGATTAGTTACAAGCACGTCTAGCTCATTACCTTCCTGGCCTACCGCTCTCCACAAGCATCGGAATTTACCGTTAATCTTGATGAATACTTCATCGAGAAACCACTCATCACCAAGTGAACCCAGCTTCTTTTTCAGGGATTTAGCAAAGGTTGATGTGAATTTCAGACACCATTGTCGAATTGATTCGTAAGATACTACAATACACCTGCACGCTAGAATTTCTTCAATATCTCTGAAGCTCAGTGTGAATCTGTGATACAGCCAGATAGCGTGGCTGATAATCTGCTGAGGGTAACGGAAGCGTTTGTATGTATTCATGGGGCGCGGAGTATACATGAATGACTAAGTTGACAGTACTAATGTTACGATAGCTCAGCGCATAAGAACAGTACCAGCGAACGCACTGAAGGATGATGCGTTTCGGTGTGTGACGGCCTTTGAAGGTGATCGTAAATCGCTCAGCATGATAGATTTGTGAAGTATTATTCTACCATGCGATGAGATCGCTTCACTGGACGCGACACAATCACAAATCCTAGGTACCTATCAATAAACACCTAGGTTTGGTGTACATATTCTTATCCACCAAATTTCTTAATAAGATCACTTACGCTACTACCGCCAGAACCTTTCGCTTTATACATCATGCTATAGGTTGCTGCCCTTGGATCGTCCCACTTAAAAACGCTATTAAACTTGTCGATAGCCATTTCTAAGTCGGCACCTTTGGTGGGACAATGATAAATAACAGTATTTGTAGATATTTTCGATCCAACAAGCACTATTATATGACCACCCACTAGATTACCAGCTTGGTTTCTAAAACCACGTCGCACAAAACAAGGGCCGTGCTGCTTCAGTATTTTTGCAAGATCTATACAGGTCCATTTCTTTAAAGGCGGTAGAGGTACGGTTTCTAAGCCTTCATTCTTTTTTAGTTCATCATAACGGGCACCAATTGGTTCCGCAGCGATGGCTCTATGGTTTGTCAATGCTCCCTGCTGGTTCCTCATTCGTTTAACTATGGTGTACTGTGCAGGAACCCCAAGTCTTGGGCCAGGCGCTTGATAGTATGCAAGCATGCATACACCAGCATACCAACACCCTGTAGTGTCATTAAAGTAATTCCCCCCAGCATGCGCCCCCACTTTCATTTGTGTTACAAACGGTACTTCTAGGTGAATATCGGCAGCCATATTTTTCTCCCAAAAATTGTTATGACCTTACATATTTAAAATTAACCCCTACACCTCCAGACGTTCAGAGAAAATGCAAGAGCGGTAATGCTATGGGTACTTTTTAAGTTTTATTTTTCATAAGGCCTATGATGTATAAATAAGCCACGCGCCTGCGCGATGACTTATTTATACACTAAAATCACTTTATTGACAGCAGATTTCCCCTGGAAAAAATTTGCAACAGAACCGAAAATATTTCACCTGATAAAACCGAACAACAATTAAACTCATTTGTTCTACACGAAGATATTATTCAACCAGCGACGTATGGCTGTTATTTCTGGAGTATCAATAATGTTTTCACGACAAATAAAGTGTAGTTTTATACCTAATTCAAGCTCAACAGAAAAAGGAGCAACCAGCCTATGCTGGTCAACACGATTGGCAATGTAACGCACATCCATTAACGCAAAGCCCAGCCCATCTTCCGCCGCTTGAATCGAAGCTTGGATTGAGTTAAACCATAGATCACTTTGTTTAGCTTTTAATGGGTAGTCGTATTGTTCTGCCAAATTAAACCAATCTTTTTCTCGGAAGGAATTATGAATAAGTGGATAATTAAGGGCGTCCTCAAAACATGTGATCCTATTCTCTTCAAGGAAACTCGGGGCACAAACTGCGGTACCTGTAATGGAGGTAAGTTCATCACAGGTAACACCCGGTAACGTGACCGGTTCAATTTGTAGGGCAATATCCGCATCGGTTGTTGCGAAATTTGCACTTTTTGTTGATGTCTCGATTTTCAATTCAATATCAGGAAAGCTTTCCTTGAATAGCTTAAGTGATGGCATAATTAATTCAGTAGCTAAAAATGGAATAGTATGCAGATGTAGCGTATTGGAGATTGGTTGGGTTAGGTCATTGGTTGCAGAGAGAATGATGGATAACGCATCGTTAATGGCATAAAAGTATTCTTTACCGTTTTTAGTTAAGGATATTTTTCGATTATTGCGAGTGAATAGGTCAATCCCAAGTTGTTGTTCTAGGGTTTTCACTTGATGACTTATTGCAGAAGGGGTAACAAATAACTCGTTGGCAGCGGATTTGAAACTTAGATGACGTGCTGCGGCTTCAAAAGAACGAAGTACTTGTAAAGACGGTAAGTGATAAAACATAAGTGCTACTCGTGGCCTGTAATACTAGTGGAATCTGGATAGAGGGACTCTTAACGAAGCCACACCGCAGGGCATACGGATCACGTACCACAGCGGTTCAAACACTCTTATTCATCTTGCTGCCAGCTCTGGCAGAGTCACATCTCAAAGCCTATCAAACTGAGCAACCAATGGTCTTAACTATTATTCAAATTCATCAGATGAAATAATTTCAACTGACCCTTCGCAATTTTTCGTTTGTAACTCCCTGCACGAAAAACATAAGCTTATGCATATTCTACCTATTTTAAAAATCCAAAGCATTAGAGAAAGAATACGCCATTCGATTGAATGAATACCCTGCTAACGCGCATGCTGTCATAATTTCGAGGAATTATATTATGCAAGATTTGGTTATGACCTCTGATTTCTGGATATTCCTTTTTGGCGTCGTTCTACTTGGCTTATTGCGACACCAAAGAGAAGTAAAACCGAACCTCATGAAAACGGTTACTAATCGGATTGATGAAGAGTCAGATATACAGATCGATGATAGCAATTACGGCGCTACCACACCGGCCGATACCTTCACGGAATTTCATTAAAAGTAAGCATTTACACATTAACTTGCCAGCGGCATTGGAAAAAGATATGAATCGTGATCAAATTAAGCAGGTATTACAAGACTATTACAGCGCTTTTAATAAGATGGATGAGGAGAAAATCCTTGCCGTCTTCGATCCGAATTGCGACTTTATCGATCTCACCATGGGTCGAAATATGAAAGGGACTGAAGAGCTATCAGCATTTATCGCTGAAACATGGCGCTTGAGTCCATACTTTAATATTGAGCCACAAGAAATCTTGATCGACGGTGAGAGTGCTGCTGTGCGATTGATCATGTCTGGTAGTGCGAAAGTAGACAAAAATGGACAACCTCATTCTGGAAACATTTGGAAAATACCCTCTACATCGTTTATCAAATTTCGAAATGGAGTAATTTATTGGAAAGCTGATTGCTGGAACATGCTTTCAATTCCAAAACAGATTGGATGGCGAAAATCGATTATTAATATAATTCGATCTAATCGTTGAAGTAAGTGGTTGCGTCTAAACCAATTTCCTTTAGCACTGTGTAAGATATGAATTATATTGCTATTAAACCCATTCTTATTGCTTCGATGGTTGCCTCCGCTCTGGTGTTGACATTGAGCTTTAGGTAAATATCTTTGGTATAACCTCCCACCGTGTGAGGGCTGATGCCAAGCAACCTAGCTGCTTCCTTATGACTAATACCTTTTGCTATAAGTCTTAACACTTCCTTTTCTCTGGCGGTTAGAGTATCCACCTCTGTTGATTCAATTTCTTGGCGATTAATATAGCGCAGCATTCGTCTAACCAACGATGGCCAAAAGGGAACCACCCCATGTACTAACCCTTTAAACAATACTAATAGCCGTTCTTCTGACTGATCTTTTAATAGGTAGCCTTGTGCATCAGTTTTTAGTGCTGATAATAGATATTTGTTGCCGACAAGTATCGTGGTGACGGCCAAAGGCGTGCCAGGCGAAATTTGTTGAATCCTCTCAAGGATCTCCGCCCCACCGCCATCCGGAAAGCTTAAATCGTTCATTGCTAGCTCAAAAGAGTCATTATTTAGGGCGACCAAGGCTTCACTCTCGGTAAATTCAGAGGTAATTGACTCGGTGTCAAAGGCTCCATTTAGAAGGTTCTTCAGCCAGCCTTGCGTATCATCAAGGATCTCTATTAAAATAATACCCTTCACTACTGTCCTCCATTAGGACAGGAAATGTACAAGCGGATTGATTCTAGCGTTATCATAGCTATTTCCTTTTCCTATATTTTTTCAAAATAGATGGTGTATCCATTAGCGTACATTTTCTGATCCGGGCGTTACAAACGAGAAATCTCGAAGGGTCAGCTGAAATTATTTCATCTGATTAATCCGGGTAATAGTTAGATTACAGTGAAAAGCAACAAGGCAGTTTTTGAGATATAATTCTTCCATGCGATCAGATGGCTTCGCTGGATGTGACGAAATCTATTAAACACAGTGGTGGTTGAATCATATTTAGAAAAACAATCGCGGTTTACTACTTAAAAACATGGAATTAACAATGGAAGAAATTCAAAAAGCAATTGGTGATGTATTTTTAGGCCAAGTTTCAAAAGCATACTTGATGTTTTCGGATGAGATGTGGGCGGCCGAGGGAGATGAGCAGGCAATAGAGGAGGCTGAAACGAAGTATGAAGCGAGTTTGTCTCATGCTAAAAATGTTCGTAACAGAGCCATCATGCTATCCGTCTAAAATGCTGCTCTACGCTTCTTCAACAAAGCCATTGGCAGAAATGGTAAGCAAGGCTTAATCAATGGGTTAAGTTAACAGCACTAGCAAGAACTAGTATCACACCCTGAATTCGTAAATCCGATCAAGAGGTAAAAATGAGCATTATAGATGTTTTTGGCCTACTAGTGCTGGCCGCAATTGTCGTCGCGTTCCTGTCCTCATCCGCGGAAAAAGCTAGGGAATCGAAGCTTGTCCGTGAGGGTGCAATTCCTTCCTACACAGGATATAACGAGGATGAGATCAAGAAACTGAAAGCAGACGGCTATAAGACGATCGCCATAAAGCGCATTCGACTCGGATATAAAGAGCCCAAGAGATGCAGTTTAAAGAAGGCCATGGAAGTGTATGACGCTATATAGCTGGATATGTCATTAAAATGGAGCGGGATAAGGGGGTTGAACCTTCAGCCACCCAGTTAAAAGCCGGATGCTCTACCCGTTGAGCTATGAACGCGTGCACTTTTCTTTGGGCAATAAAAAACACCGGAAGGTTTTAGCCGTTAAGAGAAAACCAATGGTATTGCCTTACTTATCGACGACTCACCAAGCCGACACCGATCCAAGATCGCCTCGCTGAATGCGACGAGACCCGCAGTGTTCCGTACAAAACTGCAGCATCCCAAAACAGGCCTGACGAAAGGAAATAAATTACGCTTGTTGGCTGACAATATTAATCAGTTCTATCCACATAAATAAGAGAACAATCCCCGATAATGTAAAACAGTACAGCCTATGTCTAGAATTATTGTAAGTCAGGTGAATCGACGAATGTACTATTCGCAATGTAACAAACACCCAGGCGAGCCCGACAATTAGAGGGCTCTCAATGCTTAGCATGATAACCAACACTCCGAGAATGTAGAACAATATGGGCGCTTCTAGAAGGTTAGAATAATTCCTGCCAAATTTCTGAACATACTCAGGGGCATCGTAACCAGTCATTAACTTGTAATACCGCGGGTCGACGTGTCCCTTTTTAATACTGATTAATCGGGACGCCCCTACACTAAAACCAACGACGAACGTTAATAACACCAAAACAAATAATGGATAAATTATTGTCATGTTTAGATTCTCTTGAATGGATGATATTGAGCTACATGCCCAACCACTACACAATTAACCTGCTAACAACTTCATTTTGAGCAGATAAAAAAGATATCCTAACAATAGTGACGCCACAAACCAGTAATTCTATACTATAGAAAAGAATACATTTGCTATAGGTAGTTTACGTGCAATATAGAAAAACACCCCCCATCCAATTTATCCCTATTTTTGAAGCGGCGGCGAGACATCTTAGCTTCAAAAAGGCAGCGCAGGAGTTGTGTGTCACAGCGCCCGCTGTGGGCCAGCAGGTTAAGGCGTTCGAACAATGGCTGGGGAAGCCGCTATTTCATCGTCATACTCGTCATCTGAGCCTCACATCTGAAGGGATATATTACGCGGAGGTTGCTAGAAATGTCGTGAAGGCGCATAGCCAAGGATATACAGACTACGCCCGCCGCTTCAACACGTCATCGTTGCACCTCAGCGCACCTCTGTTTGTCGCACAAGAACTGATAATGCCAAACTATCTACAATTCAAAAAGTACGTTCCTGATACGGAGCTACGCATTGAAGCTCGTATGTCTCACGTGGATTTTGATGCGGAGCCGATCGACGCAGCTATTCGGTTTGGATACGGGGACTGGCCAAACCTTGATTGCCGTCTGCTGTCCAAAGCCTCAGTTGCTCCGGTATGTAGCCAATCTTATGCTGAAAAGCATGAATTTACAGCGCTGGAAGAGCTTTACAAACACAGGCTGATTTATGCCGAGCCTTCTATGATGGATTGGGGAAAGCGCTTCTGGAATAAAGGTGTTACACAAGAGTACGACAATATTATATGTGACTCTTATTTGGCAGCATTAAAAGCAGCGTCTGATGGGTTGGGGGTTGCTCTCGGTATTTTCCCCACCGCCAATACATGGGTCAATAATAGCCGGCTTATATTGCCTTTTCCCGTACATATTGGTATTGAGATGGGCTATTGGATGGTAACTCCGAAATGCGAGGAAGATAAACCGGAAATCGATGCGTTATATTGTTGGTTACAGCAATTATTTGATGAGATTCCGGCGATAAACCTTCCTGTTTCGACGCTTGATATTGGGGTTTTACGCCCTCACACATAGTGCTTTTTCACTATATCATGAGCCTGACTTAATTAAATTCAGCGTTGACTTTTTTTGCTAACCATTGATAAAAATCGAGTAAGAGCTCTTTTTTAAAAGAGTTTTTCTTAAAGACAAAATAATATTGTTCGGGAATCACTACGGGCTCATTAAGCGCTACCAACCTACCAGTCTCCAGCCATGTGGAAATCAGAGGCAACTGCCCAATTGCAACCCCCAACCCCTCTTCCGCAGCTCTCATCGCTGATAAGTAGTTATCCATAACTAGCCTAGCGTTGTGCTCAACCGTACTGCCATTAAGGAACTCCGTCGTGCGCCGCCAATCATTCATACTTCCCTCCATGTAAATCAAGGTATGGTCAGAAAGCTCCCTAATATTATCAATAGGATTATTTTCAATATATTCAGGCGAGGCTACCAATACGCAATGGCACGGTGAAATTGTATGAACTTCCAGGTCAGGCCAATCCCCATTGCCAAATCGAATAGCACCATCCACGGGTTCGCGCTCAAAGTCGACAAGGGAGAAACTTGTTTCTATGCGAAGTTCAATATTGGGATGCAGGGACTTAAATTCATGTAGCGCTGGAATAACGATTTCATAGGCAACAAATGGAATCATACTGATACGTAAAGTAGGGTTTGACACTTGATAGATAAAACTATCGTGACAATTTCGATACGTTGTTAAGGTTTGCTCAGCCACTCGCAAATAAGCTTTACCGTATTCATTTAATTCCACGCGGCGTGTCAAACGCTTGAATAGCGTCATATCCAAATGCTGTTCAAGTTGCTTTATTTGCTGACTAACCGCCGAGGGCGTTATGCATAACATCTCTGCAGCTAATTTGAAGCTCTGTTGTCGTGCAGCAGCTTCAAATGCGATTAACAAGTGAATGGGGGGCAAACCTCTATACATTAGCAATATCACGCCTAACTTTTAGTCAAAGTATAAAATATTACATTATATTCAGTAAAGCAAAGCGATTGATATCTATATTTTATATTGCATAGATAAGCATTACTTACCCATGCGATTAAAATAATTCGTTTGTCGAAGATTGGAGGATTTCATAAGCTAGCGGCTCATCAAGTGTTGATCCGCAAATACTCCAAAGTTTCCAGTTTAAAAAAGGTAAAGAATGACGACAGCATCTACGACTTCATGGACACACGAAAAAATACACGCGAATGGGATTCAGTTTCACTATGTCACAGAAGGCGATGGGCCTTTGATGTTATTCCTCCATGGGTTTCCTGAGTACTGGTATAGCTGGCGCCACCAGATTTCTGAGTTTTCGAAAAACTATAAAGTCGTTGCGCTCGACATGCGCGGCTATGGTCAAACGGATCGTCCTCAAGGGAAAGAAAACTATACGATCGATGTCCTAGTCGATGATGTTAAAGGGGTGGTGAATGCACTCGGGTACGAAAAATGCATTTTGGTGGGGCATGACTGGGGGGCCCTTGTCGCATGGTATGTCGCAATGAAGTTCGAAGCTTGCGTTGAAAAATTGATTGTTATGAACGTTCCACATCCGAAATGTTACATGGAGAACCTAACCTTTAGACAAGTTCTTAGGAGTTGGTACATTTGGGTATTTCAATTGCCTAGGTTTCCAGAGATGTATCTTAAAGCAAATGACTTTAAATGGATTACAGATCAGTTTCAAAGCGCGGTAAATCCAGCGGCGTTTCCTGAAGAGGATTTGAACAAATACAAGGAAAACGCGGCAACGCCTGGTGCTTTGACAGCAATGCTGAATTACTATCGAAATTTACCTGCTGAAATGATGAGAATGGATACTACGCCGATAATTCAGGTTCCTACGCTCATGCTTTGGGGTGAAAAAGATGGATATACGGGAAAAGATTCAACCAGAGGAACCGATCGGTACGTTAAAAATCTAGACCTTAAGTTTTTGCCGCATTGTAGCCATTGGACGCAACAAGATTGCCCTAAAGAAGTAAATCAATATATGAGTGATTTTTTGATATAAGGATACTTGACTCCATGAGTTCCTATTTACCAACTATAACCGGAGAAATTTATATGTTACCGATTATCATCGGCGTTGTATTGGCTGTCGTGATGGCGTTCTTAGCAAGAGTCACAAACTTCGACCGGGATCGCAGCTACTATGCAGTCGTATTAATTGTCATTGCCACTTATTACGTACTGTTTGCTTGTATCGCGAACGAAGCGATTATCCCTGAAATTATTGTTGCCTCCATTTTCTCAATTATTGCCATCGCAGGCGCATTACGTTGGCCGATACTGCTAGGGTTGGGGATTTTCATGCACGGTGTATTTGATTTATTGCATGGATATCTCATCACCAATGCTGGTGTTCCAGTATGGTGGCCAGCATTTTGTGCCTCAATAGATATTGTTCTCGGTACGTGGGTTATTTATTGCGCGATAACAAAAAAAGCCGCACCAATGAGCCTGGCTACACCTAGCGAATAAATGGTCATAAAGGAGCATGATATGAAGGTTATCTTACGTAAATCATTGGGCATTTTTTTAATTTTTGGTTCAGTCACGTTACTAACTGCTTGTGAAGACATAACTATTTTTTTGATGTCTGCTCAAGCTGACAAATATTTTTCAGCCCCGTCTGCGCAAGGAAAAAACTTTGAGGAACTGGGCAATGGACTTTATGCTTTTCAGCACGGATTAGACCGTTCACTGATTGTCGATACCAGTGAAGGGCTGGTTGTCGTTGATTCGTTTAATGAAAAAATGGCGAAAGACTTAAAACAGATTCTTAATCAGAAATTCCCTAAAAAAAAGGTTTCACATCTAATTTACTCTCACCATCATCTAGATCACACTCGCGGTGGTTATGAACTCAATCCGGGCAAGATTATTGCACATGAGAACACACGCTGGCATTTTGATCAGTATCTTGATACCAAAACGCTAAAACCAACGCATTATATAAGTGGCAGTCAATTATTAAGATTCGGTAACCATGAGATAGAACTTATTGATTTCGAACACGCTCATGCTGAACATCTATATGGGTTTTATTTCTCAGAAGATAAATTACTGTATGCACCTGATTTAGCCCTTTGTCAGACTTTCTTTCCTTTCGGTTACCCAGATTATAATCATTATGGTCAAATCCATGCATTAGAAGAGGCGGCGAAGCTGGATTTTGATAGGTTTATATCGAGTCACTTTAACAATGGTGATAAATCTTGTGTGACTGAAACACTTGGGTTATTCATAGATACACGGGCGATAATTTTAGATCAATTTGAACAATATGGTCAACCTAACGAGGCTGACGGCGAATGGTTTCGGCACGTTATTGGGGGTACAAAAAAAGTGATAAAACGAGATTACAGCGATTGGCATGGTTATGATGAAATGGGTTTAGCTTTCATGCTGCGACAACTAACAGGCGCAGCGATGGGGTATTAGGATAATGTCAACTTAACCTAGTCTAACCGCAAAAAACATGGATGTATTCATGGGGCGCTGAGTATACATGAATAAGTTAAGTTGACTGTACTCATTGAAGTATTATGGGTTTCGGTGTGTGACGGCCATATGCTGTAACCATAGGTCGACCTTTTCTTTCAAGACCTCTTTCTTAAATGGCTTCTTAATGTAGTCATTCATACCCGCCGTTAAACATCGCTGTCTATCACCTGACATGGCATTTGCAGTAATCGCAATGATTGGTGTGTTATTATAATCTTCATGAGTTCGACGAATCTGTTTGGTTGCTTCCAGGCCATCCATCACTGGCATCTGACAATCCATTAATATGAGATCAAATTTTTTGCATGCTAACAATCCAAGCGCCTCGGCACCATTATTGGCAACCTCTGCCGTATGGCCCAGTTTTTTCAGGATACCCAACAAGACCAATTGATTCGTCTTGTTGTCTTCGACCACCAATATGGAAGCACTATTGGTAATAGGTTGGAATAGCCTTTTTTCAGGTAGCGTCGTATCGGCAGGCATTGCCTTTAAGGGAATCGAGCAGAAAAACTCGCTACCCTTACCCTGCTCAGTAGTAAACGTTAGCTCTCCTCCCATTAGCTCTGAATAGCGTTTACATAAAGACAATCCCAACCCCAAACCACCATGATTGCGATCCATACCCCCTTTCGCCTGAGTAAACATAGAGAATATATCATTTTTCGATTCTCTTGATATCCCTATACCCGTATCCATAACGCTAATGGCGAGCCTAGTTGTTGCGTTATCTTGTTCTGGCGTTACATTCATCATTTTTTCAGCATTAATGGTGACAATAACACTTCCAACATTCGTAAACTTAATCGCATTATCAATGAGGTTTTCAAGTAACATCAAGATTTTCTCTTGATCTCCATAAAAAATATCTGGAACACTCTTTGTCGTATTAATGCCAAATACGATACCTTTTTCCTTAGATCGAATATTGGAAAGGTAAACAAGGGGTTCAATTAGCTGGGATAATGAAAAATTCTTCTCTTCCAGCTCATACTTTCCACCTTGAATTTCAGTAAAATCTAAAAGACGATTAACCAACGCTATCATTTCAGTGGAAGATTGCTCTAGCCCACTAAACGCCTCCTTCGCTTCAGGATTACTCTGTTGATTCTCAAGGAGTTGAACGCAGCCCAAAATCCCATTCATAGGGGTTCTTAACTCATGACTCAATGTTGCCAGAAACTCATTTTTTAGGTCATCCGCTTTGTGTAAGTTCGTCAACGCTTCTTCTCGAACCAACAATAATTGCTTTTGAGCATCAAAAATCTGATCCTGCGCCTTTTCCTTCAATTTTCTTTCGGATATATCGATTAAGAATCCTTCTATTCGATCCGCTCTACCGGTACTATCAATGAGTAAGCGCAGTGATAACGAACACCACCGTGGATCCGCAAGATGTTCATTTTCAATCAGTATTTCTTCATCTTGCAGTTCACCACTTTTGAATAGGGATTTTTCTATTTTTTTATAAGGCGTTGAATTTGACAATTCTTTCCAGTAATTAGATTCCACAAAAGCAGCAGTAGTAGAAAACCCGCACAGATTGGCCATCGCCACATTACACCTAATATTATTGTCTACAAATGAATATTGGAACAAACCTTCAATAGCGCCTTCATAGAGCTCCTCATATTTAGTTAAACTATTGATTGACGATTTTTGGGCCAAATTTTTCGACTTAATCTCTTGGTTTATTCTGTCTCCAAGCGCTAACGACAACAACATCACTTCCACTGTCGAACCAATGGTAACCGCATAATTAGTCACAATCGTTGAGGGCACCAATCCCAGTGTTTTTAATGCGTAAAGTAACGCTCCAGCAAGTAAAGTAAGCCATGCAGCCAAATATATCCGCGCAGCCTGATAACCCGCTTTCCAACAATACGCACCCGACCACGTCAGCATTATAATTCCGAAAGAAAACAGTATTATGGTAATTTTCAGCAGCAGGATATAAGGAAGATAAACTGAAAATAGAATTAAGAAAGCAAACCCAGCAGTAGTAGCATTGATAATTCCATTAAGTATTTTTGAATACTCGCCTAAACGCAAAAAATTCTTGGAGAACAACGCAGCAAAAATACCGATAGAATTTAGCGCTACCAAAAGAAATGGATTGGTTATTGCCGGGTAATCAGGCCAAAAATATTTGGAAGAAAGGCCATGCACTGTCATTTGAAAAGCAATGATAGAAAACACATAAAACGCATAGTATGCATACACCCTCTCCCTGATGGAGATACAAAGAAATAGATTATAAACACCCATAATGACTAGACAGCCAAAATATACTCCCCACATTAATGTTTCTGGTATTATTTTTGAGGTAAACGTCGAGGTAGTCCATAGAACCACCGGGAGCTGCATCGAGCTTTCTGTTTCTATGCGCAGGTAGACAACTTGAAGTTTTGCTGTAGTTTTTGGCAAATGGAATACGGCGTGATGGTATTCAACATCTCGATGTTCATAGCGAACACTGTCACCGGCGATTTTTTCTGTGTATTGGGCGCTGCCTGGTTGAACAAAATAAGCATCAATCCTATCCAATGGAGCATAAGGAACTTCTATTAACCAATCTTCTGTCTGCTCATCTGTGTTCAAGATCTCCAGCCGCAACCAATACACGGATTCCGTATACCCAAACCCAGGCACTGAATCAGTAGATCGAAAAAATTCATAGGCATTATTGGAGTCCAGAATATCTTGAATGGAAAGCTTTGCTGTTTTGTCCTCAAATACCATCAGATGATTACCCAAGGGCAACCCGTTGATATGCGCATTGAGTTCGATCTGTATTGATTCGCTTTCATCCGCCATTACCCTAACACCAACGCTAAGCGTGAGCAGAATAACTAAACAATAAAATAGAAGAGTAAAACGTGCCTTTGCAACCAACATTAAGAGGGTGATTCCTAAATAACCATGTGTAATATTTGCAGTATAGCTGAAGACACGAATAGCATTTCTACGCTATACCCTCACCTAAGCATTCTTCTTTTTTTGACACAAGACTACACATCGACAATATTTGCCACGACTTGCTGAAAAAGCGGCTCCAACAGCAACAGCCTTTCTTTATCGACATTCAACATAAAAGCATCGATAAAAACAGTTAATTGATCACCAGCAATTGCAGTACCTCGTCGCTCAAACAGTCACCGTAATCTCCGTCAATTCCTCCATCAGATCGGCAAAGTCTTGACCAGGTTCATACTTCTTCTTCAAATCATACTCAGACCATATCCAGCCGTCATGCTGGTCTTCTGGTAAATCCGTCGGCGGGGGAGCTGGAATATCTGTTTGGTAACTCCACCCAGAATGCAAACCATGCACGGCATCTTCGACGTTCTCAGCCCAAATAACGCCAAGAACCGTTGTTTCCATCCCCCAATATGATCTAGCAGATGGATGTGGTGGTTGCAGTATTGCGACCTCATCAATTTTGAACTTCGGCTCAGGCTTACTCATATTCACAATTTCTTAACGATGCTTATGTAGATGGATTGACTTCGAAAAGCGTAATCTCGCTACGAGTTCCAAAACGCATTGTAGGCCCCCATGTACCGGTACCTTCTGATACATACAATGTTGCATTTCCATAATGATAAAGCCCGCTAACACGATCAAACACTTTTTTCACTGCAAGATTGAAAGGAATAATCTGACCGCCATGGGTGTGCCCCGACAACATCAGGTCGACGCCATTCTCATCACAAGCCTCCAACCCGTTAGGGCGGTGATAAAGCAATATAACATAGTGATCAGCATGTACTTCAACATTCTTTAGCTGGCTGGCCACCTGGGTAATGTCATCTTTATCATCGATACCAATAAATTGAATACCGTTAGCGGTGACAGATCTATTGCGCAAGACCTCGACGCCAAGCGACTCTAGCCTTCCAATGATATCTTCCAAATCTTCATATCGCTCATGATTGCCAATCGTAAAATAGATGGGTCCATTAAAATTCTGTAGCGATCGTAACTGATAAGCCGTGATACCAGGTTGATCAATAAAGTCACCCGTTATACACAGAAAATCTACGTCCAGACCATTAATTCGTGTAATTAATTGTGACAGAAAACGGGTTGATCTGGAGCCAATATGAACATCAGATATTTGAGCGAAACGTAAGGTTTTTTCAAGTTTTCTGGAGGAAAGATTAACAGAAGCCAACCTAGGATTAAAAGCATGATAGATACCGGAAACAATAATGCATGCTGTAACAAAAACTATGCCCTGCGCAGCGAGCTTGGTATCAAATGAGAATAGCCAGACAAAAAGCTCGAAGAAGAGCAAGAGTGGTATTACTACAGGGACGAGGCCCAATATAAAGTCTGCCATCGTGCGCAGAACAAATACTCTCTTGCCACTTTTACCTCTTAATACCACTCGGGCAATTATCTGGGAAAAGCAAACTGGCACAAGAATTACCATCGTGGTTATCCAAGAAAACTCCAGCCAGAAAGAAATTCGCAATACCGGATAGACAAAAACTGGGACGTGTAATGCCAGCGCCACTATTACGTACGGAGCCATACGGAGCGTTCGTGATGAGCCGACATTTTTACCAGTTTCACTATCTTTTTTTAATTTTCGCATAGAAAGATCCGTGTTAGATTTTTCCTATTTGTTATCGGAATCAATTAGTTGGGTCAGATTCATAGCCTTTATCTACAAGCCATTCATGACATGCTTTGGCAAAGAATATCAATAAGTGACTACCTGACCCCTGGATCAAACACAAACTTCACCTTGGTCAACATTATAGTGTGATAGCTTAAAATCATAAGCATAGTCGGTTTCACCCACTTCACTGGTAAGTAACATAAAACCAGAGCCTATGAAAATATGGCGCGGATGTGTATAGGTTTTGAGACATGATTCTACCATGCAAGGGGGTGGTTACGCTGGATGCGACAGATCCGCCTATTCTGTTGCAACACCTGACCTCAATTTAGCGAGGCCTTAGATTACCATTATTTCGAATTATTCGATGATTACCGCAGATTTATTCGAATACCCAACCTATTACAAGTAGGCTATAAATAAAAGTATCACTGCCATAGCGGATTTCATTTCACTTCATTAAACCATCCATTCCCTGAAATTGATCTAACTTGATTTGAACAATCATAGCCAGTAATGAGCGTTTATAACAACGGATTCCTAATGCGACATACTATCAATTTATTTCTGACTTTGACGGCTTTCTGGTTGCTTAATTCGGGCCACTATTCCGCCCTTATGTTATCGCTTGGCCTAGGGTCCATTATGCTTGTTTTATTCATCGCACACCGGATGGATGTGGTTGATCACGAATCCCAGCCAGTGCATCTTTCATTAAAACTTCCCGGTTACTTTTTGTGGCTTTTCAAGGAAATCATTCTTGCCAATATTTCTGTAGTAAAGCACATTTGGCTAGGCAATAGTTCTATATCACCCTCCTTAACTACCGTTAAAGCGAGTCAAAAAACTGATATTGGCAAAGTTATCTATGCTAACTCCATCACCCTAACACCCGGAACGGTGGCGGTGGACCTAGTTGATGACAAAATCCTGGTTCACTCCTTGTTGAAAGAGAATATTCGAGCCTTAGAAGCAGGTGAAATGAATCGCAGGGTATACCAGGTGGAAAACTAATGCTAATCGGGGCAACGCTAGCCATTCTTGTTTCTATGGTTTTGGCAATTATACGTGGAGTCATAGGGTCAACGCTCTATGACCGCATTTTAGCTGTCAATATGTTTGGCACTAAAACGGTACTTTTGATCGCTTTATTAGGTTTTGCCATGGGGCGCCCAGAGTTTCTAGATATTGCAATTGTATATGCTCTTATCAATTTTATTACAGTGATTGGAGTATTGCGTTATTCAGATAGTCTCGCGTTTAACCAGCCCGATGAAGAGAAAGAGCCAGAGGAGTCATGATGGACGTTGCTATCGAAATCACGAGTTCAATATGCTTATTAATTGGAAGCTTTTTATGTGTTTCTGGCGGTGTAGGGATCTTAAGGTTTCCTGACTTCTATACACGCATGCATGCTGCTGGGGTAACCGATACATTAGGGGCAGGTATGATTCTAATAGGGTTAATGCTCCAGAGCCAAGACTTTTTAGTCTTCGCAAAACTGGTTATGATCCTTCTGATGATGCTATTTATCAATCCAACAGCAAGCCATGCACTAGCTAAATCGGCAATCCACAACGGCCTTAAGCCTGTGCTTGACATAAAAGAACGCAATAACACGGAGTCCGAATCATCGAGTCGCTAATTGACGTCGTTTTACTGGCTTTCCTTGTTGGTATTGCCGCTTCCATTGTTTGGATGAAAGATCTGGTCGCAGTGGTAATGTTGGCAGGTATTTATGGCCTGTTATCCGCTTGTTTTTTTGTTGCTATGGATGCTGTGGACGTAGCGTTTACAGAAGCATCTGTGGGTGCCGGTATATCCACCTTACTCATGTTAGTAGCGATAACCATGACTGGACGCTCCGAGCAAGCAGCGCGACATAAACCCGCGCTGGCATTCGTAGTGGTCGTCATTACTGGTGGACTTTTGATCTACGGCACACTGGATATGCCATATTTTGGCGCTGTAGACGCGCCTATTCAGGTCCACGTTGCCCCTCGGTATATTAACGATTCAATGCAAGAAGTTGGTGTGCCCAATATAGTAACCTCTGTACTTGCAAGTTATAGAGGGTTCGATACTTTTGGTGAAGCCGTTGTTATCTTTACTGCAGGCATTGGAGTGCTGACACTTTTACCCGTATTACGCAGTCGCAAAGGTGATGATGCAGTTGAATCACTTAATGACTCAATGCATGAGCAGCACCTGATTGTGCGCATTGTGACAAAAATATTGATCCCTCTGATTTTATTATTTGCGCTCTATGTTCAGTTTCACGGCGATTTTGGCCCAGGGGGCGGTTTTCAGGCAGGAGTAATCTTTGCTGCAGCCATAATCTTGTATGCAATGTTGTTCGGCTTGGAAGTTGCACGCCGAGTAATCAATCAAACTTTTATCCAATTCGCCGCCGCTTTTGGCGTTTTATTGTACGGCAGTGTTGGCTTAGTTTCGCTGTTGAATGGAGGTAATTTCCTTGATTACAGCGTGTTATCGGCCGATCCCATCGCTGGCCAGCACTTGGGTATTCTACTAATCGAATTGGGTGTGGGCTGTACTGTCACGTCGGTCATGGTCATCATCTTTTTCCACTTTGCTGGTCGCAAAGAGGACAAGCAACGCATGAAAGAAGAGGAGGTAGGTTAATGCTGATAGGACTCTACAATTACTGGATTGTTGTTGTGTTAATGATGATAGGATTTTACATCGTTATTGCTCACGGCAATCTGATAAAAAAAATCGTTGGTCTGACCATATTCCAAACCTCTGTTTTTATTTTCTATATCAGTATGGCCAAAGTTGATGGCGGCACAGCCCCAATATTGGCCGATGGGATTGAACGATACTCGAATCCTTTGCCACATGTTTTAATTCTCACCGCCATTGTGGTCGGTATCGCGACCACCGCCTTGGCTCTTGCTCTGACAGTGCGCATAAAAGAGGCCTATGGAAGCATTGAAGAAGAGCACATCCAAGAGAAGGACAATCAAGCGTGTTAACGCACTTACCTATTTTACAAGTGATTGTGCCGCTCTTGGCGGCGCCTTTGTGCATATTCCTGAGACGACCACCCTTGGTTTGGTTATTTACGCTAATCGTTAGCTCGTTAGCATTTGTGATTAGCATCCTGTTGTTACAACAGGTCATGGCTTCAGGAACAATTGTCTATGAGTTAGGCGGTTGGGATGCGCCCTGGGGTATTGAATATCGAATTGATGCGCTTAATGCATTTCTGCTGTTGATTATTACAGCCATTAGTACCGTGGTATTGCTCGCTGCTCAAACCAGCATAAGCAAAGAAATCCCGAAAGAAAAGCATATGCTTTTTTATACGTTATACCTACTATCACTGACTGGCATGCTTGGCATAGTGGCTACTGGAGATGCCTTTAATGTTTTTGTTTTCCTAGAAATATCCTCGCTGTCCGCCTACGCATTAATTGCTTTGGGTAAGGACAGGCGAGCCCTTTGGGCCTCTTTTCAATATTTGATTATGGGAACTATCGGTGCGACCTTTATTTTGATTGGCATCGGTCTGATGTACCAAATGACCGGCACCCTGAATATGGAGGACCTATCCACGCGTTTACCAGAAGTGGCGCAAACACGAACTGTCTTTGTCTCATTTGCCTTTGTTATTGTTGGAATCTGTTTAAAGTTAGCCCTATTCCCTCTTCATCTATGGCTGCCTAATGCCTACACCTACGCCCCATCAATAGTCACTGCTTTTTTTGCTGCAACGGCGACAAAAGTCGCGATTTATTTACTTATTCGCTTTTCTTTTTCAGTATTTGGCCTCTCTTTTTCCTTCACTACTTTACCTTTACAGATCCTATTCATGGTGCTCGGATTGTCCGGGATTTTTGTAGCTTCAATAGCTGCAATCTATCAAACAAATATCAAAACTCTCTTTGCTTACTCGAGCATCGCTCAAATTGGTTACATGATCGTTGGATTCAGTGTTAGCACTGTAACCGGTTTAACTGCGACGTTGTTGCATGTGTTTAATCATGCTTTGATGAAAGGCGCGCTATTTTTAGCGCTAGGTGCGGTAATGTACCGTATTGGCAGTGTTCAACTCAGTCAGTTTCAAGGGCTTGGTCGTCAAATGCCCCTTACCATGGCGGCTATTGTGATCGGTGGTTTAAGCTTAATTGGAGTGCCACTAACGGTTGGTTTTGTTAGTAAGTGGTATTTACTCATGGCGCTGATTGAACAAGGTTGGTGGCCTGTTGCTGTACTCATTGTATTAGGCTCGTTATTGGCCGTCGTTTACGTGTGGAGACTCGTAGAAATAGCGTATTTCAAACCGCAACTAGTCGGTAAAGAAAGCGTCAAAGAAGCGCCCCTATCTTTTCTGATCCCCATTTGGATTCTAGTAATGGCCAATATCTATTTCGGCATCGATACTCGACTTAGCGTCCAGGTAGCGCAAGCAGCGGCTCAGAGTTTATTTGGAGTAAGCCCATGAATCTCTCATTGGAGTGGATGCTACAGCTAAGCATAATACTGCCAATGTTAGCGACGCTAGCCATTGTTGCGACGGGACGCAACCCTAACCTTCGCGAAGCCGTCACTATAAGTACCTGCTTAATGCTTTTCTATTGTGTTATTAATTTGTATCAAGGCATCATTAAAGGGGAGGAGATCAGTGTTTTTTGGTGGGAGCTTTTACCAGGATTACAGGTGAGCTTTGCGATTGAACCTTTGGGGATGCTTTTTGCACTGATCGCCAGCTTTCTCTGGTTAATTACAACCATTTACGCAATAGGTTACATGCGTAACCACAACGAAGTAAATCAAACACGCTTTTATGCATGTTTTGCCATTGCCATTAGTGCGGTGATGGGAATCGCATTTTCGGCCAACCTGTTCACACTGTTTATTTTTTACGAAGTGTTAACCCTATCCACCTACCCTTTAGTTACTCACGCGGGAACAGAGGATGCAAAAAAGGGAGGCCGGATTTATCTGGGTATTTTACTCAGCACATCTATCGTGTTTTTACTGCTCGCTATCGTCAGCACCTGGTTTGTGACAGGTACTTTAGACTTCAAACCTGGTGGTGTCTTTGACCCTAATGTCGATAAAGCTGTAGCAAGTGTAATTCTTCTTCTATTTATTTTTGGTATTGGAAAGGCCGCCATTATGCCCTTCCATCGTTGGTTACCTGCAGCTATGGTTGCGCCAACACCTGTAAGTTCATTATTACATGCTGTAGCGGTAGTAAAAGCGGGTGTATTTACTGTATTAAAAGTATGCGTATTTATTTTTGGACTCGATTTATTATCGGTACTGCCAACCACTCAGTTTCTGCTTTACTTGGCGGGTGCGTCAGTGCTACTGGCCTCAATCGTTGCTATACGACAGGATAATTTAAAAGCAAGACTCGCTTATTCCACAATAAGTCAACTGGGCTATGTCACCATTGGCGCGCTGCTGGCAACCTCATCAGGTGTCATTGGTAGCTCGATGCATATTGCGATGCATGCTTTCGGTAAAATTACGTTGTTTTTCTGTGCTGGTGCTATTTTGGTTGCAGCACATAAATCAAAAATAAGTGAAATGCGCGGACTTGGATGGCAAATGCCAATCACCATGGCTGCTTTTTTTATTGCGAGCCTTAGTATTATCGGTGTTCCGCCTGCAGGTGGCACTTGGAGTAAGTGGTTTTTGTTAATGGGAACCATAGAAACGGAGCAATGGGCTCTGATGATGGTGCTTATGATTAGTTCTTTGCTCAACATTGCCTACCTATTACCGATACCAATACGCGCCTTTTTCCCCAACCTGCTAGCTAACAATGAACCGGGTAAAGAACAAGCATTACCAACGTTTCAAATACAGGAAGCTCCCCTACCATCACTCATTGCAATATGTGTCACTACGCTGGGTTGCCTAATCCTCTTTATCTACCCGCAACCCTTATATGAATTATCGACAGCCATTCTAGAGTACCCAGGATTAGCTCATGGAAAATGAGAAACAATACCTTTTTGACAATCCCAGAAATGTTAAACGACTTTTGAATTGCTTTTACGTAATTTGTGCAATTCTGGTTGTTCTAGATTTCGTGATCCATCGCCATATCGTACACAGCTGGGAAAACCTATGGGCCTTCTACCCTATTTATGGTTTTGTCGGTTGCGTCGTCCTTGTACTTGTTGCTACCTGGATGCGTACTTTTCTTATGCGAGATGAAGACTACTATGACCCCAATGGGAGCGGCGCTGAAGGGGGTGCTCATGATGTGGATGCTTGAGATCCCCCCATTTGTTCCTTTCTTTATCGGTGCACTCATTGCTATTTTCACACGGGGTGCGTTGCGTGGCGCAATCATGCTGGCAACGCCTATCTTAAGTGGGCTTCATCTCTGGGGCATGCCTGAAGGAATCCATCTACAATTCGCATTTCTCGATTACCAGCTACTCCCTTATCGTGTAGACAAATTGAGCCTTATCTTTGGTTATGTATTTCACATCGCCGCGTTAATAGCCATTGTTTACTCCCTGCATGTCCGCGACACGATGCAGCAGGTGGCATCCATGTTGTATGCTGGAAGCGGCCTCGGAGCGGTGTTTGCAGGTGATTTACTAACGTTATTCATTTTTTGGGAATGTTTAGCATTTACCTCTGTCTTTCTAATCTGGGCACGGAGAACTGAAAAATCTTACGCAGCGGGATTACGCTACCTGATCACACACGTATTATCAGGTGTCATTTTATTGGTGGGGGCTCTATTTTATGTAGCTGAACACGATACCCTGAAATTTGACTATATTGGCCTTGATGGTATTGCTGGATGGTTAATATTTATTGCTTTTGGTGTTAAGTGCGCTTTTCCCATGGCTCACAACTGGCTTACAGACGCATACCCAGAAGCAACCGTTACAGGTACCGTTTTTCTCAGTGCCTTTACCACCAAAGTAGCCGTTTATGCATTGGCTCGTGGATACCCAGGTACTGAGCTCCTCATTTATATTGGTGCGGCGATGACGTGTTTCCCCATCTTTTTTGCAGTGATCGAAAATGACCTACGCCGCGTACTGGCCTACAGTCTTATCAACCAGGTTGGTTTCATGGTTGTTGGTATTGGCATTGGTACCGCGCTGGCCCTCAACGGTGCAATTTCCCATGCGTTTAATGACGTCATTTTTAAAGGCTTGTTATTCATGTCCATGGGGGCTGTATTGCATATGACAGGTCGCATTAACGGCTCTGATTTAGGCGGCCTTTACAAAACGATGCCCAAGACAACCGTATTATGCATCATAGGAGCAGCATCCATTTCCGCATTCCCACTATTCAGTGGGTTCGTCAGTAAATCAATGGTGATGTCCGCCGCCTTAGAGAACGGCCACGACTGGATATGGTTAATGTTATTATTTGCTTCAGCTGGTGTATTTCATCACGCGGGTATTAAAATTCCATATTTTGCCTTCTTTGCTCATGACTCGGGGATTAGAGCAAATGACCCACCGAACAACATGGTGTTAGCGATGACGATTGCAGCAGGTCTTTGTATTGCGATTGGTATCTATCCTTCGGCACTATACTCTTTATTACCCTACGACACCGGTTACAACCCTTATGATGCAACGCATGTTTTAGCGCAAACCCAATTGCTGTTCTTCTCGGCGCTAGCTTTTGTTTGGCTTAACCTTAAAGGCAAGTACCCGCCTGAATTACGATCCACCAATTTGGATTTTGATTGGATATATCGCCGAGCGGTTCCAAATGTATTACAGAAAACATTTTCTATAATATGGAAAGTAGACGGCGCGTTACGTAAAGGGTTTTTAGTCAGGTTAGATCGCTGCTTAGATTTTATCGCCCAAAAAAATGGAGGTATCAGCAACTTACTTTCGCGTACTTATCCTGCTGGAAGTATGGTCATGTGGGTTGCAGTGATCCTTGCCGCCTACTTATTTCTTAGCTTTATTCGATGATGCATAGGTTGAAGTCGTAATATCTCCCCGTTTATTGCCAGGTAATGACCGGGGGGGGGTGGCGCATGATGGATAACTACCACATTTTCTGACCCTCCAGACTACCCCAATAAAGGCCCTCTACCTACAACTTCAACTTCTCATACTGACCTAACACTTCCTCAACCATTTGACGATTTATCAATGTTTTAATTGTATCATTAGGGGATTGTTTTTCTGATACTAGCGCTAGCATATCCTGAACAGTTGAGTGGTCAATATGCTTACTTTCTCTTGCAACCACTTCATCATTTCTTACTTCCTTTCTCATAGACTCCCCCGTTGTGTGTTGGCTAACCTGAGCAAAGGTAGGGGTTGTACTTTCTAATACATCCAACGATCTCTGTTCCTTATAATGCAATTTCTTTACTTCGTAAACATAATCTCCTTTTTCAAAATCTACCTGTAACCTGCCGGGTAAACGGCTATGTTTTCGGCTATCGATATCCACATCGATATCCTGCTTAATATGCGTTAACAGACCCGCTGAAGTTCCCTCATTGGTTATACCAGTTTTTTGAGACAGCCCTATATTCAACAGGTCAAGCTCGCCGCTATTCTTAGGGTTAGGACTACTCACCGGGGAATTAAATTCTGCCCTGAAATCAGGTAGACCACTGAACATGCGTTTAACGGCTACTTGCGCCTTGGGTAACAACACATCAAACGCTTGTCGTTGAAGCCTGCTGTCACTATCTTTGTCGTCACTATGCCTATTACTTGAGGTCTCTTCTGGTTGGGTTGCAATCGACATGAGCGACACAAGCCCTGTTGAAAAAAACGAGGATTTCGACAAATACCCCGCGCCATAATGATCCTCCATTACACCGTCAATAAGCTCAAGGTACTGCTTGATGTCCGCATTATTCTCGATATCACCACTTAAAAATAGCGCATCGCCACTGACCTCAACATGATACCGGTAATTATTTTGATTCACGTCGAGGCTATGCATGTTGCTTGCTTCATCAAAAGCATAATTTGCATCAAGTCGACTATTTTTGGTCGAAAGGTCAATATCTACCGCTTGGATTTGATTTCTATTAACGCTCTGAAGACTATCCAGTTGCACAAGTCCATTTGGTGATTGAAAGAATTCAGCCGCATCACCCATTAACTCTGGCAAAAGTTGACCTAATGCAGCCACCTCTTGGCCATTTAGATCACCTTGCACATCAAATTTATACACTAAACGATTTGCAAATTCTTTATCTAGCTCACCGCTATCAGCGGTGATTTCAATATTAAGAACATCGCCCTCTTTAGTCTCAATAGACAACTGTAAGTTCTGTAAACGCTCCTCTCGAACATACTCCAATTGCGGCGTTTTTTCCTGCTGTTTGGCAACCCCCAGAGAGTCCAAAGAATAAACGCCATAACGAGTCGCTTCAAAGCGGGTAGTCTCAGAGGCTTGACTTACAATCTGACTGGAAAAAGCCTGCAATCGCTGGGGATTCGATAGTGAATAAGCACCTTGAGACCCTCTTGAGAAATCCACTCGCTCTGCGTAGACAGTACCATTACCCATAGCCGCGGGCTTTGCCTGCGATATCGTCGGTTGATGTATTTGTCGGATACTATTCATGCGGCACTAGACCGTTAGGCTATTTAGAGGGTTCTATCCCTACCCTATCGGCAGCCCATCGAAAAACTTGAATATTTATATATCGTCAGTAGCCAGAACGGACAAATATCAAAGTAGCGTCCTAAAGGGGTATTGTTTAACCCTGCAGCGGATTTTACACTGTGGTGGTAAATACTGCTGACACTCCTTCGGAGCACTAATATTGGCGCTAATAAATAGCGCCCCTCAAATAAGACGTCTCAGCACACCGAAGTAGGACAATCATTTTAAAGTAAACTTTAAATATTCTTTATTACTCACAAATCTACATCTCATCTTACTATCCTCACTAAAATCACGTTATATTCAGCCTGTGCTGCCAAATAACAAAAACACGCGAGACAAATCATAAGGATTTTTTATGAAACTCACATATCGCTACATCACGTTTTTTTCAATTCTATTACTGTCCGCCTGCGCAAGCATGTCATTAATATGGACAACGACCTCTTCATCGATGCTAACGATTCTGCCTACCGACGACAATACAATACTGGTTGTTAGTAATACCGACGCAGACTCGATCTCTATCACTGAATTAAACCTGAATGGGGAAGAGCTTAAAACAAAAATTTATCCTGTAACCCTTACAGTTGATGACTATGGAAAATACGTAACCTATCCGCAGCAAAATGGCAGTTTTTTCCAGATTGGCTCAACCTTGTCCGATGTCCTTTTCGTCGACTTTAGCAACGACACCTATTGGGACGTGTTTAATCCATATGACATCGGACTGCAGGATAATCAATCCGTATTTTTTAGAGGTGCATTTCGTGTAGATGAAGGTCTATTTATCTACGGAAGGATAATCACCGAGGGCTCTAGCACATCAACCGCACTTGCCTTTGTTATTGATATTGAAGGAAACATCACACAGCTTTTGAAAATGGATTCTTTGATTGAATTCTATGAAGGTTTTCGAGACACTCAGGGACACATAGCCTTACAAGGTACAAGTAATAACGAGCCGCAAGTTCCCTTCCAACTTTTGCGCCAACATGTTGTATCTCTTTCGCCGAGCGGAGAGATGCTAAACCAAAGAGAAATAACCAATAGGACTCGATTATTGGGTGTTAGCTTGGGACGTTCAATCACAATAACTAACGGTATACTTGAATTTGACGGCCTAGCGACCACTACCGATATAGGGGATAAAAAAAGCGACATAAGGGGAGCAATTACCGATAAGCTGGGTAATCTTTATATATATGGTCAGTCGATTGGAGGTTTTTTTCTTCAGATAGACACATCACATTGGCTTGTAAAAATCGATTCAGAAGGTGAAATCATCTTTACTTACGATGATCGAGAAAACTATTTTTACGAAGCACTAACAGCACCGATTATCGAAGAGAATGGCGACATTCGTTGGCGCCACAAAGGGCTTGTACATAGCCATTCTGGAGCGGCCTTAAGCATATCAGAAGACGGTGGTTTTACTTTTAATCTTGGCATAATTGTAACATCGAAATGGAATACAACATTCACTACGTTCAATCCCAACGGAGATATCAAAAGCGAATTCATACCTCCATCAGGATTCAGAGTTATCGAAACCGATGACTATGATTATGAGGATGTGAATTACGTACCAGGTGAATGCTTAAATACAGACACGTTATATATAGAAGATAGGTTGATAACCTTGCGAGCATACTGTGAAGCAGACATGTCCGGAACACAAAGTTTATCTATATTCCGTTAACATCGACTAGCTGTGATTAGCACCGCCCTGGATAGGAGCTGTTTGCACTACATTTTGCCAAACAGCTTTGCGTACGCAGCCTCAACTTTTGGTAGTGCCCATTCGTAGTCGCTGTGTACATAACTGTGTAAAGGAATACTAATTTCGTTTTCCACGCACACCGCCAAGGTTTCTTCATAATTCTTATAAACATGCTCTAAGCGGTTTTTCATCCAGTATGTTACATCACTGCCCCCATGATTCTAGTAAAGAGTACAAAAATAGCTCGCTTTGCGTGAAAACTCTTAACATATAAGTGTTGAATGAATATAGATAATGTCTCCGTACTCCACAGGAAACAGAAGATTTTGTTTTGGGCAAACCTCCTTGCCTGACTGTTTTTTAACGTGAATATCAACCAAGTATGGGGCGGAATGAGCAGGAGCTTCAGTATAGAGAAAATATTTTTCTTCCTCCTCTAATGGCATGTCATTAAGCCGCCCATCATACGGAATAATCTCAACACCATATTCTTCACAGTATTTGGCAATGGCTGCACCCAAGGTATTTACATCGGCGGACAGGTGGCCCAAATCACTCGAATCCGCCATCCAATCTAACGTGGAATCATTCTCTGATTGATTGGATGGCCCGCAAATAAAAACGCATTGGTATTCACGTGGAGGCGCTGGTTCGATATTTGGTTTATGAAGCGATACATTTTCAGCAAACCAATCGGGCAGTTGAGGGTTTAACCGCCGCCATAACACGCCGTGATAACAAGGCTGCTGAATTTCCCTCAAAGTAAGCGCCAGTGTGATTAATACACTGAAATACAGAACATTATTCCACGCTAGAAACTCAAATTGCAGAGAGAGCCAGGAGAGAACAATAAAACTAAATGCCCAGATGAGCTCTGGAATACGTGACATACGAATGATGTTACAAAACAGAAAAAAGTGTGCCACTACAAATGCCACACCGATACTTAAATTTGGATTGTGTGGGTACAACATCCAAGCGCCCCCTGCTCCGGAAAACAGCACAAGAATATCGATGAGTGACAACCTGAACCCTGGATCAAACACAAACTTCACCTTGGTCAATATTATACTATGATAGTTTTATACCTTAAGCATAGTCGGTTTCGCCATAGAGCCCTATGCTCCACCCACTTCACTGGTGAATAGCATGAAACCAGAACCGATAGTTCTACTATGCATCCTAGGTGGGATCATTGCTTGTTTGTTTCAGTATGACGCTGATGGGTTAAAGGTTGTCGGGGTTATTGTTGCTGTCATTATTTTATTTTTGATATTGGAACGACGCTCAGAAATAAAAACCTCCACAAATCAGACAAAAAATATTTACGTAAATCCTGTAGAAAATGCCAATGATCAATACGAGGCTATGCTTGCTAACAGTCAAAACATTCAGTTTAAGGAGGCGCTCAACATAGCGAAAGAACAAGTTGCCCCGAATTATGTTATTCAAGATTATGTAGAGGAATACACTGACTTTTTTGGGTTTTATTATGGCGATGTAGACAGTGAACCCTATCACCCTGGCCTCCCTGACTTTGAAGGTTGGGACGGAGGCAGCTTAGCTTTTTTTGTTAACCGGCATACTGGCGAGATAAAACACCCTCCGTACCCATATAAAGTGCAAGAAGGAGAAATGCTACTCATACATCCATTCTCAGAGATCGAGCCAGGCATGGAAGCAAAAAACCTAAAAGAAAGTGAGCCAATAAAAATATGGCGCGGATCTGTATAGATTATTGCTTTCATGACCTCTATCTTCCTCAATATGTTTATTTGAAAACAAATATAAAACACCACTTGACACAAAGTGGCGACAAGCCACTACAATAGTGGCACAGGGACACTATATCAACGCTAATTTGAAAATTTAAAGAAAATGAAACTTTCAGCAGAGAACATCAGAAATAATAAAGACTTACTCGACTACCTAGGCCATGGCAAACGAGCTAAGTATGTATTTTTTTGGGGCCACCAAAAAAAGAATAATGGGCAGATTAGCAACGCCTGCTTTAGCCAATGGTATAACGCCTCATTTGAAATAGACGGGAAACACTATAAGACTGCCGAACATTTTATGATGGCAGAAAAAGCTCGACTATTTAATGACTTAGAAATGAGAGAGTTGATTTTACAAAGCAATTCGCCAGGTGAAGCCAAAAGATTGGGTCGCAACGTTAAAGGGTTTAGCGACAGTATTTGGAACGATAAACGTTTTGATATTGTCGTAACCGCAAACGAAGCTAAGTTTTCTCAGAACAAGGCCCTTGAAGATTACCTGCTTTCTACAGGAAAACGTGTATTAGTAGAAGCTAGTCCCGCCGATAAAATATGGGGGACAGGCTTAGCTGAAGACAACCCGATGGTTGATTCGCCGTACAAATGGCGAGGCCTCAACCTATTAGGTTATGCCTTAATGGAAGCCAGACATAGACTAGACAAATAATTTAGAGAATAAGACAATGGAAAAGATGACAAAAGCCACGTCCAAATACCTTAGCTACATATTACGGCACAACCCGGGCGATATCGGTCTTGAGCTGGATCATGCGGGCTGGGCCAGTATGTCGGATCTACTATCCAAGGCAAACGATAAAGGCAAAGCACTAAGTGAAGAACTCATTAAACTGGTCGTTGAAACCAACGACAAACAGCGCTTTGCTATAAGTTCATGCGGGCAACTAATTAGAGCAAACCAGGGGCATTCCATTGAAATCGATCTTGAACTACCGCCAACAGAGCCGCCAGCCTTGCTATACCATGGCACTGCGGAAAAGTTTATTAACGCTATTGAAGAAGAAGGCCTTAAGAAACGCCAACGCCACCATGTTCATTTGACTGAGAATATCAAAACAGCGCAGTCAGTAGGAAGTCGCTATGGAAAACTGATTCTCTTAAAAATTGATACTCAAGCAATGGTTAACGCTGGCGTACAATTCTTTCAATCTGCAAACGGGGTATGGCTTACTGATGAAGTACCACCTCAATATTTATCGAGAAATACATGAACAACATAACGTTAATTGAAGGAGACATTACTACCGCAAAGGTAGATGTAATTGTTAACGCCGCCGACCCCATGATGCTCGGTGGCGGCGGTGTCGATGGTGCCATACATAAAGCCGCCGGACCTCGCCTACTTGAAGCTTGCCTAAAAGCTCAATCGGTCAACGGTATTCGCTGCCCTACTGGAGAAGCACGGATAACCGACAGTGGAGACCTGCCCGCTAAAAAGGTGATACACGCGGTTGATCCAAGATATAGAATAGACAAGAATCCTGCATTGATATTGACCAATACTTATACAGCTTGCTTAGACCTAGCCATTAGCAATGATTTAAAAAGTATTGGTTTTCCCGCTATTTCTTGCGGATCATATGGCTACCCACTTCACGAAGCGGCAACCATCGCCTTCTCAACATGTAAAAATGAAAAGTATGCTAATTTGGATATTTATTTCTATTTGTATGGCACAAAAACGATGGCTATTTGGAAAGAAATATTGGGCTCCTAATAAAGCCCAATATTTCTTTAACGAGGCCCTTCCAAGCTCCTAGCAAAGAAATAACTTTCTCCCTCAGGCTTAACCCTATAAAGCTTTGCAGGGCGATTACTTCCTGTTTTCATCTCGCCGGTTTCTTCTAAAATATCTGCATCTAAGATTCTTCGTCGAAAGGATTTTTTCTCAACCGACTTATCCAAGATAATCTCAAATGTTTTTTGTAGTTCTGTTAATGTGAAATCAGCAGGCAACAGATTCACTGGCAACGAGGTATATTGGACTTTCCCCTTAAGGCGCCCATGACAGGCTTTCAACACAGCATCATGGTCAAACGCTAATTCAACCTTTTCTCCCTCATCCTCAATAGCAACCCAAGTAACATCCTCAGAGCTTTCATCCTTACTCAATACAATGTCATCAGAAGAAATCAACGCTAAGTAAGCAACGGTGACTGACCAACCTCGTGGATCGCGCCCAGCACCACCAAAACTTTCTACTTGCTCTAGATATGACGTTTCAACGCCTGTTTTCTCTTTTAGCTTACGATAAGCCGTGTCATTTAAGGTCTTATCTAACGTCATATCAACAAAACCGCCAGGCAGAGCCCATTTCCCTTTGGCGGGGTGCTGCGCTCTTTTAACGACGAGCACCTGGAGCTTACCTTCTTTCACGGTAAAAATAGCCATATCAACAGTAACCAGAGGCACATCAAAGTCATGTACGTTGTAGTTCTTTAGAAATTGCTTTTCAGTTAATTGCTTTGCCATTAGGAATACCGCAGCTGAAATCGGGTGACTTATAGTCATATCGCCCATATCTTAGTGGCAATATGACTATAAGTCGCCCACTCTTTTCAATTCTAACGGCATTTTTTAAATCAAAGGCTTGACCACATAGTGGCTATAAGCCGCTATATGGTCAAGCCAGTCACATGGATGGGATTCATCCACTAACACTGCTACAAAACGAAGTCGGACAGACCGGTTTTCATTTCAGCGCCTAACGAGGGGCACAACAGCAAGGAACTTGCTGCTTTGAGCAACAAAAACTTCGACTTTTTAGCCTTCATTGGTCGCTTCCAACCCCTTCATATGGGCCACCTAGCGGTAATTGAAGCCGGCTTACAGCAAGCCGATCAGTTGATCATCTTATGTGGATCAGCTCGCAACCCATGGAGCGTGTCAGAACGTGAAAGCATGATCCGTGGTGCGGTTTCTACCGACAACAACAACAACAACCGAGTTCACATCGCACCATTGATGGATATTGCCTACAACGACGAATCTTGGGTTCGAAACGTACAGGCTACGGTTAATGGTTTAGTGACCGCACACCACGGTGTACCACATAAAATGCCAAAGGTAGGGTTAATAGGACACAGCAAAGACCAAAGTTCCTACTACTTAAATTTGTTCCCTCAATGGGGAGCGGTTCAGGTTGATAACTTTAAAGGGATTAGTGCTACACCCATTAGAGAGGCAATCTTCACAGAAGGCACGCCTTCAAATGACATTTCTTCAAATAACATCGGTGATAAAGCCTACATAAACAGCAACGAAGCTAAACAGTTGTTGCCAACAAATGTACGACAACATGTCTCAGAGTTTTATAGCACCGATACTTATGCAGAGGTAAAAGGAGAACACGACTTCGTCGCCAAATACAAACAAGCCTGGAGCGCAGCACCCTACCCTCCAATCTTTGTCACTGTTGATGGTAGAGCGGAAAGCAAGACCTGAATTATGCAAGATCAACATAATTTGGTACAGTGAAATAAGCGATACAAGTAATACCTTTCCGCAAACTTGGAAATTAAGGAATATGGACAGCATTGTTTTAAATTCGAAATATCTAAAATACTTGCTTTCCTACCTGCAAGATAGAGGCGTTTCTCACGCTGAAGCATTGCGTGGGACATCATTTCAAAACACAAACAAAACAAATCTAGAGGGGTTGCTTTGCAAAGGGATTACTGACATCGATCTTAATCAAATTATTGTAAATGCGACAAAGCAATTGTCCATCACGGTTTACCAACTAGGCTTTGAGTTGGGGCTGCGTATGACTACTACATCACATGGCTCACTTGGGGTGGCAATACTTTGCTGTGATACGATAAAGACAGCGATGATGACTTACTCGGACTATGTAGCGTTGGTTTCCCCAGCCTTTAAGGTAAATATCTATGCAGAAAAAGAGTGGCTTGCATTAGAGCCGGTTCCAATTGTTGAAATCTCAGATAATGTGTATCTATTTTTAATGGTATTTGGGGTTTGCAGCCCACTATTTGATAAAAATCTATTTGATACGGGTGTTCTAGGTTTTGACGAGAAAGTCATCATAGAGATATCAAAAGATGATGAAGTCAATGCAAGTTTTTTAAAATTATTCGAACAGTTTTTTATATTTAGGTACAATGCTCCGTGTTCTAGGGCTTTGATACCGATAGCAATTTCTAGCAAAATATTGCCAATGGCAAATGAAGATACCAGACAATCAATTCTGACGCTATGCAATGATGAACTTGAGTCAACTTCGAATAGTTTTTTAGAACAAGTGACACAGTTTCTTGTTAAAAATCAGCGTTTTCTAAGCTTAGAAGAGCTTGCAGATAAACTTAATATGTCAACACGAACGCTTCATCGCCATTTGCATGAAAATGGTACTTCCTACTCAAAGCTTGTCGCAAGAATCAAAATGGAACAAGCAAAGAGAATGTTGATGAGAACAGATAAAAACATTCAAAGTATTGGATTAGAGTTGGGTTTTTCAGAAACGACCAATTTTTCAAGTGCATTTAAAAAGTATCAAGGTATGACCCCCAATCAATTTCGCAAGAAACAACAAATTGATAAATATAGATAAGTGTTCATTATTCCGTTGTGAAAGTGACATCGTCATTCCCTAAATTAAAATATTACTCATACTTTTCGAGTATTCTATCAGCTATGTAACTTGACAACGCATATACGGTGATTTGCGGATTTACAATCACAGAAGTGGGAAATACGCTTGCGTCTGCAACATATAGCCCATTTATATCATGACATTGTCCATCCTCATTAACTACTGAGTTTTTTTTATTGATACCCATACGCATGGTGCCTTGTGGGTGGAAGGAAACCATTCTTAATGAATTAGGCTCGTTTTCAAAAAGATTTACTTTTATCTCCAGTTCCTCGATAGAATGTACTTTCATTTTTCTTGACGTTGGCAGTAACACGCTTGTTGCACCAGCAGCAAATAACACTTTTCCAGCTTCATTTATCGCGCGTTTCATCGTTGGAAAATCTTGGTCTGAAATATCGTAGTCAATGACCTTTTTATCTCCATTAAGATACACTCTTCCCGACCCGTGATCATGAAACTGTGTAACCATCGAGCACATATTTTTTGCTCGTGACATAAATGAAATAAATTCAGACCCAGTCCCTTGTTCGCCAGCCAGTGCTATCTCGAATGGGCCCACTCCAGCGCCTTCAAGTACGAAGCCACCTTTCTCGGGATGTTCAAATTCATCGATGTAACTACCTAACACCGCGCCACGCCATGAGTGTATGTTGTGTTCAAATTCCCCAAGCACTAAGGTTGTTGGGTGACATGAAAAATTCATACCGACCTGACCACTTGAGTTAGCTATTTCGCTACGTAAAAAAAGCAAAGGAGTTTGAATTGCCCCGGCAGAAGATACTACCGTACTTGCATTTACGATTAAGTTTGCGATTTTATCTTTTGTTCTTGGGTTAACAATTTCAGAAGATACCCCTGTTACTTTACCATTTTCTTGATTGATTTTGGTCACTTTAGTATCGGAAATCAGTTTAGCCCCATGAAAAATCGCCCACGGTAAATAGGTTACTAAACTCGATTGCTTTCGATCAGATGTACACCCTGATAAGCAGTGACCGGTTAACCCACACCTTTTGGTGTTTCGCTTAAGCGGTTTGCTTGAATAACCCAGCGCTTTAGCTCCTCGTTCTAGCACTTGGCTATTCTTAGAAATCTCATGAGGCTGATTTTGATGAACTGATAGATCTTTTTCGACTTGATCAAAGTAAGGCCTAAGGGAGTTTTTGGTTATCTTAGATAGTCCGTGCTCGATGTTCCACTTTTCCAAAATAGAATCAGGTGTTCTAAGAGCCGCAGCGCCGTTTACCACTGTTGAGCCGCCAACACACTTTCCCTGGAAAATAGTTAAATCTCCGGTGCTATTCATTTGAGCACCTTGGTCCTCATACAATAGCTCTAGCATATCGGGTAACGTTTCATTAAAATCTTTTGACGCCACGTAGGGACCAGCTTCAAGTACTATGACTTTCTTTCCTGCTAATGCCATTTTATATGCGATAGTAGCACCACCTGCACCGGATCCAATCACAACGACGTCTGCTGTCAATACCATATTTGAATCCTTTATATTTGAAACCTGAGTAACCGACAATCCGTATTGGGAGAAAAATCTAATCTTTGTCATTGGTATCCTCGCTCACTTTCTTCATGAATTTAGCGATTTAATTTGAGGTAGAGGGGCATTACCAAGCTGCGTCAAGTTCCATTTTTTAGACACAGGGCCATCGAATTCAATCGACTCCCATGCCTTTTCATCTCGCCAGTATGAGATATAAATGATTTTCTTTAAGGCTGTAACAATCGCTCGTAACATACCAATACTAGATTCTTGATAGTCTTCAACGTGGCTCTGTGCAGCGTTATTCTTCAGTTGAGAAAACGTAGATACTTTAGTCGTCAGAATAGGGCTGTATTCAAATACATTAAATAGCATCAGTACCTCACCTCGAGTAATTCTATTCATAACTCCGAGCATATTATCGATATTGTGGATGACTGGAATTTCAGTCGCAGAGACTAAAACTGAATCCTTTGTTGGTAATAACACCAATATGAGTTTTTGAAGCATAGGTAGATGGCTTGATGATAAGAATTGAAATGTATTGGGAGTATTACTTTTTTGAACAGAGCACCCGCCCATGATTAAAGTCGATGAGAAACTAGCACCCGCAATCATGCTATATTTTATGAAACTACGTCGATCGAGTTCGATTACTGCTTCTTTAATCGTTGGTTCGAGAATCAAAGAAATTTCCTCGGCAGATTCTTGTGATAAAGCCATTATCCCCTCTCCAAATTTGTATTTTTGTCACTGGCATTTTGAATTTTAACCAAGAATATAGGGTTCTAACTAATGCCCTCAAAATTAGGCTTCTTCCCAGACAAAAAGGCTGTAACACCTTCACGGGCATCTACTCCGTCAAAACACTCTTCACACCCAATACGCTCCATTTCCAATCCCTTCACTGCTCCCTCATATTGACCAGCTAGAACGCAACGCTTAATACGAGCGATCGCGGCTGTCGCCTGAAAAGAAAGCCTACGTGCGTAATTCGTACAACTATCAGAAAACACGTCAACTTCATATACATCGTTAATTAGGCCAATATCTTTTGCCTGCTCACTAGATAGCTTTGATCCTTCATACATCATTTCAATGGCCTTGGTGCGTCCGACGAATAACGGCAGACGTTGAGTGCCGCCAAACGCAGGGATCATGCCTAGACGTACTTCCGGTAGCCCCAAATATCCGCTATTAGCAGCCATGAAGCGGAAGTCGCAGGTTAGTGCAAGCTCTAAACCACCACCCAAAGCATGTCCATTCACGGCCGCTATTGTCGGTATAGGTAGTGCTTCTATACGATTCATTAATTGATGTACTCTAGGAAGTTCTTCTAAAATTTCTTTATCAAAGTCTTGTAACTGGGAAATATCGTCACCGGCAGAAAAAAATCCTGAAACTTGACTTGTCAACAATAATGCCCTGATCTTTTGTTCCGCAGTTATGTGGTCAAGAACAGTTTTGAATTCATCTAGAAAACCTGGAGTTAGTGCATTTACGGGTGGGTTGTTCATTTTTACAATGGCAACTCCACCATCGACCGAAAAGTTTAGAAGTGTTAGATGTTCAATAATTTCTTTCATAGGGCTTCCTCGTATTCTTTTTTCATTCGCGTTATAAGTTCAGCTACGGTAGGTATATCATTAATGTTGCCGACCCCGTGCCCCGCACTTAAGATGGTTTTCCACGGAATCACCTTACTACCAGTAACATCTTGTTGATCGAAATCATCTGGATCCAAGCCAGCTTCAACCATGCTAGGTCTAAGAAAATTGGCATTTATACCAGTGAATTTATTGGTAGTAATAACATCGTCAGCGCTGCAATCTTTTAGCGTATCTTTGTATCTTTGATCCGCCATCGATTCTTTCGTTGCGATAAAGCGTGAGCCCATATAAGCCATGTCAGCTCCGATAACTTCTATGGCTCTTACGGTTTCCCCGTTATTTACAGACCCACCAACCACTAGTGGACCTTGCCAAAACTCCCTAACCTGAGCAACAAAAGCAAATGGGTTCAGTGAACCAGTATGTCCACCTGAGCCGCAGCATACCAAGATTAACCCATCCACTCCGGCGGCGATTGCTTTGTGAGCGTGCTTAATGGAAATCACATCATGAAAGACCGTTGTTCCAATATCGTGTAACCGATCAACAGCATGTTTTGGGTTGCCTACGCTGGTGATCACAAAAGGTAAGCGGTATTTTTCTACGAGATCGAGTTCAGCATTTAGTCGGCCATTTGCGGGATGTACGATTAGATTTAGAGCAAAAGGGGCCACTTTTGCATTTTTATTGTTTTTTCTAAATAGTGCTATCTCAGTAGTTATTTGTTCTAGCCATTGGTCTAGCTCCTCTATCGTTCGTGAGTTCGGTGCAGGGAATGAAGCGGCTACCCCTGATTTACACGCAGCAATAATAAGTTCCGGTCCCGACACCAAAAACATGGGTGCGGTGATGACGGGAAGCTCTAGTTTATTTTTGAATATGGTTGGTAAAGGCACGCAATTTCTCCTGATTATCTTTATCGCCAATGGATGAGTGTTCCGGAGCTAATCCAATCGTCAATAGAATCTGAGTAGGCATTTTCTATCACACTACGTTTTATCTTCAATGTGGGCGTTAGAAACCCGTTTTCTATCGACCAGCTGTCCTTAACGATAGCTATAAATTGCAATTCCTCGTGGGAAGAAACTGAATTATTTATACGCTCTATGAGCTTCTCCAGTTTGTTCTTGATAAGTATCTTTAGGTTATCTCTATTTAGCTTGCCAAAAGATTCTTCTGCCAATACAACTAATGCATAAGGCTGAGACATTCCAGAGCCCGTAACACAGGACATCGCTATGAGGGGATCTTCATTTAATTTATTTTCAATGACGGCAGGTGAAACGTATTCACCTTTACTCGTTTTGAATATTTCCTTCAGACGTCCGGTTATGCGTAAATTACCATCGTCGTCGACAATCCCTTTATCACCGGTTTTTATATAGCCGTCGTTAGTAAAGGTGGCTTGAGTCTGTCTGATATCTTTGTAGTAACCGAGCATATTGGCGGGGCTTTTTACAAGGATCTCACCATCCTCTCCAATCCTAACTTTTACGCCGGGTAAGGGGCGACCAACGTATCCAACTTTGTTGCAATCGGGAAGTGAGAGATGGGAATAATTAAAATTTTCGCTTTGGGCATAGCCTTCTAGAAGCTCTAAGCCTAGTTTTCGATACCAGTTCAATAGTGATTCAGAAATGGGAGCGGAGCCACTAATTGCAATTTCCACGCTATCCAGTCCCAAAGATTTCAACACTCTTCTTTTAAGAATGCTGGCAATACCCGGTATTTTTAATAATAGACCTAATTGGTCTTCTGATATTTGACTAAAAACCCCAAGCTGGAACTTAAGCCACAACCTAGGTACTGAGATAAAAATGGTGGGTTTTGCACGTTTTAGATCATCAATGAACGTTTCAAGGTTGTAGCCAAAGTAGATTCTAAACCCATTTTGTATTGATGCAATTTCAACGCAGCCCCGTTCAAAGGCATGCGCCAAAGGCAAATATGAAAGCATTCGATGATCGCATGGAGAACGACTAATACCTGTGTTTCTTATTAGTTTTGTTGTCACTGCTGCTTGTACAGCCATATTGCCAAAGCTATGCATGACCCCTTTTGGTAGGCCTGTGCTTCCCGATGTGTATATAAGTACGGCTAGGTCGTCCTTTTTACGCACGGGGTTATCACTAATAGGTGATGTCCTTTTGACGATGTCATCCCATTGCTGTCCATTGAGAGCACTAGAAAGGGGGTAGGAGATTATTGGTAATTTCTCCAAGATTGCTTTTTTTGTGGTATCCCAATTATCGAGATCCCCAACAAAAGCGAGTTTTGAATCGCTGTGGGCAAGTGTATAGCCAATAGTGTCTGCATCACTGCTAGGGTAAACAGCAATGGAAACGTGCCCAGCCATCCATATGGCCAAATCAGACATTATAAAGTAAGCGCAGTTTTTGGAAATAATTGCAATTTTGCTGTTTGATTCTAACTGTAGTGAACGTAAATGTGAGGCCATAGATCGTGCCTGTTTTACGGTTTCCCCCCAGGTATATTCGATTACTCTATCTGGTGAAATTGGTTGGATCATATAGACTTGATTTGGCTTTTCCTTTTCCCAGTGATATGCAGATTCTAATGGTAGTAGTTTATTGTTAATGGGCATTGTAATGCTCCTAAAGTCCCAGACCGTGTAACTGCCATGCATGGTATAAACACCACATTCATATCGATGGGTCTTTATTGAAACCAAGAGTAACGGCTATCCAACAGATCATATAAGTCACCTGTCCGACAGTTACGATTGAACAGCAAGCAGGAACAGGTAACTTGTCTTTTGATTTGGGTATCAACTAACAAATTTTATTGCATACTCGATTCTCGATCTGAGGATCAATTAGCTAAATTGATAGTCTTTCAATGGAAAGGATTCTGCATTTTTTAATGCGGAGTAAGTGCTGGTGGGGCGAATCAACGTGGTTTGACGGCCATTAAAATAGTAACTATTCGATGCCTGACAAGCACCGTCCTGTACGATGATTGAGTTTTTGAGATTTTTCTTCATTTGAGTAATAAATTTCTTCTGAGCTTTAGCGGTCACTTCAAAACTCAATGCGTCCCTCTTTTTCATTTCTGTTACACAGCGATTAATGTGCTTCATCTGCGCTTCAATAGAATAAAAATAGGAAAGCCCTGTAAAGCCGTAAGGGCTTGATAGGTTGTAGAAATTAGGGAATCCATTCACAGCTATACCATCGTAATTCTCGTAGCCATTGTTATACCAATGTTCGCCTAGCTCCACCTCATCTATACCATACACTTCAAAGGCAGGGAAATTGCCTTTTTCCCACATTTTAAAACCGGTTGCCAATACCAAGGTATCGATTTTTCTTAACTCTTCGTTACCACTCACGATACCGTCTTTTTCAATATGGGCGATACTATCTGTAATTAAGCTGACATTATCTTTTTCAAAAGTGCTGAAGTAATCATTAGAAAATGTTGGCCTTTTGCAGCCGAAATCATACTTTGGCGTCAATTGTTCGCGCAGCTTTGGATCTTTGACCTGGCTATAGAGGTTATCCATACCCATTTTTTGAGCTTTCTTTGCCAAAAAAGAAAATTGCTTGTAGCGAAGAGCTGCCGTTACCATGCCTAGTTCTAAAATCCCAGATATTGTAGAACGAGCCACTTTCTGGGTTAGGGGAATTCTAGAAAAAGCCTCTTTTACCCACTCGGGCGTTGAGAAGTCATGCTTTCTTACTACCCATATCGCAGTTCGTTGATAAACATCCAAGTTTTTTGCTTTTTTTGCGAGCTCTGGCACCAATTGTACTGATGTGGCGCCAGTGCCTATAATGGCGATGTTTTTGTTTGTTAAATCATATTCATGGTCCCAATTCGCGGTATGTATTACCTTTCCATTGAATGATTCTAACCCGGGAATATTTGGTTTCTTAGGTTGTGATAGAAACCCAGTAGCCAATATAAGAATGCGAGAAGTATAAGTTTCTCCGTTGTTCAGATTGATCGTCCAGATTTTGTTTTTTTCATCAAAAGAGCTGTTATCTACGCTCAAATTAAATTGCATGTGACGTCTAAGGTCGTATTTATTCGCTACATGTTCTGCATATGCTTTAAGCTCTCCACCCGGCGCATAAAGTCTAGACCAATACGGATTTGGTTCGAAGGAATAAGAATAAGTTGATGACGGAATATCAACGGCAACGCCGGGATAAGTATTTAGATGCCACGTACCACCAAGGCCATCGGATCTTTCTATTATTTTAATAGAATCAAACCCCAATTTTTTCAGTTCTATCGCTGCACCCATTCCGCCAAAACCTGCACCGACAACTATTGCTTCATAATCTGGCTTAACTAACCCGTTGGTACGAACAACATCATAATTCTGTTCAGTCATATTGAATTCACCTTTACTACTGATCCGAAAGACTACAAACATAGATACTGGTTTGTAGTCACTTTAATCAGTATAGCGATCCAACCTATCTGAAAAAAGGTAGTATTAAGACAAACAATGATGGATTCTCGCCATGATTTCTATGGAATAATATTTTTAAGGCTGTAGGTTACCAAAGAAAATCATTCTGACTTTGGCTTATTGAATCCCCTCTAAAGTGCGGGTTATGTGCATGGCGAAATTACATCTCTTTCTGTCTTAACGTTACCTTTATCTCGATATTACAGATCGTTAAACTGTTTCAAATGACAGCTATCCAATTAACTTGGAATTAAATTCACCACCTTTCAGATTAATAAACGAGATATTTGTAAATAACTCAGCAGCTTTATCTGAAGCGTCCAGTCATCCAAAGTTCGATTTCTTCCAATCTGTTTACCTAAATTCTTACGATACATTATTGAAAAATCGTGGAACTTATACTTCACATAATAAAGGCACGCAGTATATGCATTTCAAACTTTTGAGGTATTGTTTTTTCTCTACGATCTCTTTTTTGATAGTTTTCTTATTGGTTTGGGCTCCGACCTCGAATGGCCAGATGGCACAAAACCTTATGTTGGGAAACGCAAAGGCACTATCCTTAGGTAACGCTGTAACTGCTGACCCCCCTGGCATTGATTCTATTCATTTTAACCCTGCAGGGTTGGCCAGACTTAAAGGTAAGCAGGTTCAACTAAAATTCATTTTGACGGATACTGAATTTATAGGGGAATTCAGTACAAACCCAGCATATGACAAACTTATTGCGAATATCCCGAAAAATCCCGATGGCACCCCAAAGACAGTGGATATTGCCGCAAATTCAGAGAGTAAGATTAAAAGTTTCGCGATATACCTACCAGGTTCGGGTATTACCGAAATACCAATTACAGCAGCTCTATTAGGGGGAGTCTCATTTAACCCCCCTGGTTCACAGGTTACCTTTGCGACGTCTGTATATGCGCCAATGATTCTTGGATTGACAAGAGGTGACGATGACCCAGGTAAGTTTGCGGGTAAGTCGTTAGCATTCACACGTCTGACTTTATTCTCCCCGTCCATAGGTTATCAAGTTACGGATGAACTAGCGTTAGGTGCGTCGTTAGGTTTTTCATATACAGGGCTTGGCCTGGATTTAGATTATCGTGCTCCCAATTTTGCTATCGGTGGTCTAAATAGTATTTTAGACACTTATTGTGCAAACCCTGCGTTTGTTGATGCCCTCGATTTATGTTCTGGCGAAATAGGGCCCTTTGACCCCATCTTTAATTTACAAGTCGATGTTGATAAAACCGTATCGGTCACTTTTAATTTCGGAGTGTTGTGGGACATAGCACCATGGCTTACGTGGGGTTTTGCTTATCAGAGTGAGGCTAATGATACATTGGAAGGAGATATCGGCATTACCTTCGCACCCGATATTGTCAGTTTATATAATGGCTTTGCTAGTAGTGACCTTAATCTCGGCGCCGATCCATTGCTTAACGCCCTTGTAAGAGGGTTAAGCCTTCCTGAAGGTGGTAAAATTGAATCTAAAGGGCGAATCACGCTTGTAATTCCACAGCATGTAAGTACAGGCATTAGCCTAATGGTGACACCACGATTAAAGTTTAATGTCGACGTTAAATGGGCCGAGACTTCGAAGTGGGAGAGTTTTAGATTTGAATTTGATGAAGACATTAATATTCTGGGTTTGTTAGGTGCAATAGGTGTAGATGGTGTGGATACAAATGCTCTCGATATACCGCGAGGTTACGAAGACACCATAAACTGGGGTTTTGGTGTTGAGTATCTTTATTCAGATAACCTGAAGTTGCGAATGGGTTATGAGCCAAGAAAAGCCGGTATTCCAGACGATAAATTAGACTTCCTGTTTCCTTTGGGTGATATGGATCTTTATTCTATTGGTTTTAGCTATAACATTGATAACGAATCTATTTTTGATCTGGCCTTGGGTTACACAAAGAGCCAACTAAATATTCCTGCAGGCAGCAGTACTAATGGTAATGATGTTCGAGCAGATAATTTTGTTTACAACCCTTACGCTGGTTTAGATGTTGAGACTACATTGGAAACCTTTATGCTTGAAATGAGCTATCAAACCCATTTCTAACGCCTCTCAATGGATCTCGGACTTAAACCCGCTTTGATATTCTCTGCAATATCGATCACCTGGCCGTTTCTTCTCTTTATGGAGTCAAGAAATTAAAAAAAACCACCAATTCTAGCCCTCTTTTAATGAAGAGTAGCCTCGCTACGCATACTCAACATTAAGCTTCACCCCTTAAGTGTAAAACTCAGCGAGGGCGATATAAAACTGTTAACACCCAAATAAATTGAACATGCCTTTTGATGCTTCTATTTTCATTTTTTTATTATGTGACTTAATCTCTTTGATCTACCACGGTATTAACTAGCTTCCTTACAATTGGAGAGACAATAATTATAGTTGGAAATGCCACTACAAACCCAAAACCCCATGCCTTTAACCAAATTGAAATTATCCCCTCCACTAGCCCAACATTAAAAATACTAATTACGAGTGACATTATGCATGACATTAATAAAGACATGAAAAATGAAAACACGTAATTAGTATATTTTTTTGGAATCAATTTTCATATCCTATCTAGTGGGAACATAACAACTCGCAGAAATGCACCGTTATTTATTGGCGTCATTCTCTGGCGCCTTGATTGAATTAAATGTCCTGACACTTATGTTTTTCATTGGATCTGCAACAAACCAAATGCGACCCCGAACCCAACAATAAAACCAATCGCGAAAAACATTAACATTAAATAGCAGATCCACTTTGCACCCTCAGGGTGAGCGAAATTGATGGCCCAACCATGCTTTGGATTTGACTTCGGCACTGACGCTCGACTGTCGCGCTTGCTAAAAAAAATAGTGCTCCAGTTTTCTAGGTTTTCCCACTCTTGTTGGTTTATCTCTTCCTGCTTCATACGCTGATTCATAATCTGTCTTCCCAAAGCCACTTGTCAATGATACTAAGTATAAACCCTCCCTCGAACTCAAGCGGCTATATCGGATTTTTTTAATGAAGAGCCTAACGTCTAACAGCTAACACTCCGTTTTTTGGCGTCATCCAGCCTGGCGTTGATATTCATTTCTAATTGTAGAGGCAAAACATTCTGCTGCTGGGCTAAGATAACGGTCTTTCCCAACCGCCATCACTATATCTCGAGAAGGTGCTGTGCCTTCAAAACGAACATAGCGAATACAGCTATCAGCATTTTCATCAATAGTAATGCGAGGCAGTATTGAGACACCGTACTGTAACTCAATAAGTTGCTTGATTGTGGCGATTTGTGACGCTTGAAATAACACTTTTGGTACAAAATCCCTGTTAAAACAATACTCTTCGACCTGTTGTGTCATACAGTGGATATCTTCCAGTAGAATAAAAGGTAGATCGTTTAAGTCATTAACAGGAATTTCTTTTAGTTTTGCTAATGGATTGACTCGGTGAATTGCGACGTAAAAATCTTCGGAAAATAAGGGCTCAATAGATAAACTGTCGTCGCTAAAAGGAATTCAACTATAATAATATCCAGTTCGCCTCGTATGCTGGCATCAACAATCTCTTCAGATATATCCTCCCTAATGCTAATGGTTGCGTTTGGGAATTTTTCGGACAAGGTCACTAACGCCTTCGGTAAAATAAAAGGCGCCAACGTAGGCAGTATACCCACAGCCACCACACCACCATCCGTTCCACCGATATCATTCACTCGTCGTTTTGCTTCTTCGACCTTACCTAGAATCCCTATAGCTTGCTGGTACATGATTTTCCCTGCATCAGTAAGCAACAATTTTCCCTTCACCCTTGAAAAGAGCTTTTTCCCGATAGAATCCTCTAATTTACCTAACTGTTGACTTATCGATGGTTGTGAAGTGAAACACGCTTCTGCGGCCTTCGTTACACTTCCACTTTCGACAATGGCTACAAAATACTTGAGCTGATGCAAGTGGAAAGGGGTATTTCATGGGGGACTATATTGGCTTAGAAGCAACGATTAAAAGTAAACGGCTCTTTCCAAGTGAGCCTGGGAACTGGGCATATTTCAGCTTTAGCAAACCGGATCATAAGTCTCTAGCCAACAATGTTAAGAAATTGCCTACTACCGCCTGTAATGCTTGCCATGACGCCTCTCCTACGGATGATTTTGTATTTACACAATATTATCCAGTACTTAGAGCTGCGAAAGGTAATCCGAAAGCAACCGGTGGGGCACTGTGATATGAAGGTTTATCAAGCGGTAGGTTCTCTTCTCGTAGGCCTATTAACCCTATTTTCTCTAGAGGTGATCGCCGAGAGCCCACCACCATCAGGCTTCTCTAAATACGTGGACGACCAAGGTAATATCAGATTACCAAAAGACTTTCGTCTGACAATGACCCATCTAGGCTCTTGGTTTGTGCCAGAAGGTGGGGCAAGTGGGTTTCACGATGTCTATACCGATCCGGAAAGTGCACGTTATTTTCGTAGTAACGGCCACTTTCCTGACGGGGCCACGCTTATTAAGGAGCTACGATCCTCGAAGGCTGGGAACTACACAACAGGCAAGGGTGTTAACTATGCAACGAGTGGAATCAAGCAATGGTTTGTGATGATAAAGGATACCCAATTACGGTTTAAGAATAACCCTGCTTGGGGTGATGGATGGGGCTGGGCGCTGATAAAAACCGAAGACACTAACCTTAACGTGTCCAAAAGTTATAAAACAGACTGTCTAGCATGCCATACGCCAGCAAAAAACAAGGACTGGATCTATATTGAAGCTTATCCCACATTAACTGGATCAATGTAACAACTGACTAACAAGTGAAGTATGCGCTTATCAAGGCAATACAATAGGGTAATTATTATGATTGGCATATTATCCATGCCGATCATGATTTTTCTTGCCTATCGTTTACTGCCGGAATCTTCCCCAATTGCACGCGCCAAGGCATTTGTCGAAAATAGAAAGTGTTTAGAATGCCATGTTTACTCCCCGCCTCGCTCACTACCTTCCACAGATTTTGACAACGTCCAACACCCTGAGTACAACGCGTCGGCTCAAGACCTTGAAACTTATTTCGAAGCTATTAGGATCAACATCGAATCAGAAAAGCGAATCACTCAGTATTCTAACGAGTTAACCCAAGGAGAAAAACTCGCTAGAGATTACCACTGTTTTATATGCCATGGTTTATTGGGTCAGGGAGGACAAGAAAACAAAGGTTCATTAAAAGGCTATATACCCGGCTGGTTTGGGCGTGACTTTGACATTCTCATCAACAATGGCAACCCTAACGCGATCCGAGAATGGATAACAAAGGGTATGTACCAAGACCTCATCAACGAACCAGTATTAGGCACTATCGCAGAACACTATTTTGAAAAGCAGGAAATCAATATGCTTCGCCTTTCCACTCTTCCAGAGGAGGAAATCCAACTTCTCGTCAAATACGTTTTGATGATCCATTCTTATGGAGCAATGGACAAGGCTGCCGTTATAACTTATGAGGAAGCTAGCAAAAAATCTCAATAAACTCATGAAACAAAAAGAAACAACAACTAACTCTAATAACATCAACGGAAACAAACCTTCCTTATACTTCCACGCAATAACCACCAAAACTCATAGACCAATAAATGCTATCGCAAGACAAACCAGGGAGGTTTATCGCATACTCGTAGTCATCTGAACGATGTTATAAACAACGTTATGAAATCCGCTCACAAGGCGGGTTCATTAATCCTTGCATGTCCGTGTGATCCACGGGTGTTATCTCAAGGGGAGGTATTATGGGCGCATTTCACACGGCCACAGCGAAACCTGCATTTAATCCAACGGGCACAGAAGGTTTTGCCTTTGTTGAGTTCACCTCGGCACAACCTGATTTATTACATACATTATTCAAAAAGCTGGGGTTTTCGGCTGTATCGAAACACCCACAGAAACCGCTCACCTGGTACCAACAAGGTAACATTCATTTCCTGGTAAATGATCACCCTTACGGGTTTACTGCGGACTTTGAACAACGCCACGGCCCTTCTGCTTGTGCGATGGGGTTTAGTGTCAAAGATGCATCCCAAGCTTACCAATACGCGACTAGTCACGGGGCACAACAATGCTTACCTCGCAGCCTTGAGTTTCAGGTGCCGGCAATCTACGGCATTGGCGACAGTGTGTTATATCTTGTCGATTCAAACAATAATCCGGCAACTCATTCAGGCCATTTCAAAAAACTGCCCTCCTCATCCGAATTTACAAACATTCCCGCCGTCGGTTTACTCGAAATAGACCATCTCACTCATAATGTTTTTCAAGGAAAAATGGATAGCTGGGCAGGTTTTTACCAAGATATTTTTAACTTTCATGAAATACGCTATTTTGACATCAAAGGAAAACACACGGGTTTGTTAAGCCGTGCGATGACCAGCCCCTGCGGAAAAATCAAAATCCCGATCAATGAAGCAACCGATGAGCAATCGCAGATTGAAGAATACTTAAGAGACTATAATGGTGAAGGTATTCAACACATCGCGTTAACCACCAATGACATCTTCGACACGGTTAAACAGCTAAAATCCAATGGCATTGAGTTTATGGCGGTACCGGATAGTTATTACGATATGATCGAGGCCACCAACATGATATTAGTCAACTGAGAGAACATGCCATTTTAATTGATGGTCATAAAGAAAATGGACGCTGGAAGATATTATTGCAAATTTTTACTAGCACCGTTATTGGCCCCATTTTTTTTGAAATCATTCAACGATTGGGTGATGAGGGTTTCGGGGAGGGAAACTTTCAAGCGTTATTTGAAGCCATGGAAAATGATCAAATCCGTCGAGGTATTATTAAACCTGGGTAACGCACATGAAAGATTGGATACGGTTTCCAAAAAGCTCCGGAGAATGCTCGCGACAAGCCCATGCGGACTTCCCCGCAGGAGCGCCCTATGAGCGCGAAGTGAGTCGTGATGGTTTTTTTGGCCCCGCTACACATATCCATCATCGTCATGCCCCTACGGGCTGGAGTCATTGGCAAGGTAACTGCCGACCTCGGGCGTATGATCTAAGCCGGTGGCCACAGCACCAAAATTCACTGTGGCAGGTACAGCCAATTCTACACAATGCAGATTGCCAACTGCAGTTCTGGACATTATCCTCATCCATGCAACAGCTACTACGCAATGCCGATGGTGATCAATTACTATTTGTACATAAAGGTGATGGACAGCTATTTTGTGATTACGGTGAATTGGCATTTTCTGAAGGTGACTATCTACTGATACCCCGCGGTACCCTATGGCGAATTGCCTGTAAAGATGAGATTTCACTGTTCGCCATTGAAGCCACGGATCAACGCTTTTCGTTACCCGACAAAGGGATTGTTGGGCAACATGCCATCTTTGATAGCAATGCCATTATCACGGCGGAGATCAATCAATATTTTCTCGCTCAGCAAGATGAAGAAAGTTGGGACGTTGAGGTTAAACATAACCAACAATTATCCACCATCCGCTACCCTTTCAATCCGCTGGATGCTATTGGCTGGCATGGTGATGTCTGCGCCTTAAAGATCAACTGGCGTGATATACGGCCATTGATGAGCCACCGGTATCACTTGCCCCCTTCTGCTCATAGTACCTTTGTTGCCGATAACTTTGTGGTTTGCACCTTTGTTCCGCGGCCGTTTGAGAGCGACCCTGGAGCATTAAAAGTGCCGTTTTATCATAGTAATGAGGATTATGATGAAATTATTTTTTATCACCACGGTGAGTTTTTTAGCCGAGATCACATTTATCCCGGCATGTTAAGTTTTCACCCAAGGGGTTTTACCCATGGCCCTCACCCTAAGGCTTATAAAAATTCCTTTTCCCAACAACACCAACAAACCAACGAAGTTGCTGTGATGATTGATACACGTAAATCAATGATAGCGACCACCGAAGACGAAGGTTTGCCAAACAACATTGAATGGACTGGCTATGTAGACAGCTGGAAAAGCCATGAAGAATAGGGAGTCCACATCATGAAACTTGCAACTCAACATAACGGTAGTCGAGATGGTCGGTTGCTGGTTGTCTCTCGAGATATGCAACATGCCATTGCTGTCCCCAACATTTCCCCGACGTTACAATATGCCATTGAAAACTGGCAACATTGCGCCCCCTTGCTAAATGACAGGTACCAACAGCTAAATCTAGCTAACGACCCAAACAACCCTTTAAACAATCCTTTAAACAACCCACCAAACGATAATATAAAAAACATGAACAACATCATTGATTTCACTCAGTGCAAGCTCATGTCACCTTTGCCTCGATGTTATCAATGGGTAGACGGTAGTGCTTATGTTAATCATGTAGAGCTCGTACGAAAAGCCAGAGGTGCCGAGATGCCTGATTCATTCTGGCAAAGCCCCCTTATGTATCAGGGTGGCGGCGATAGCTTTCTGGGTCCAACGGAAAACATCCCACTAATGAATGTAGATTGGGGGCTCGACTTAGAAGCGGAAATTGCCATTATCACTGATGATGTAGCAGAAGGAACAAGCGTAAAAAATGCAGAACAACACATCAAGCTGTTTATGTTGGTGAACGATATCTCACTGCGGAATTTAATTCCTGAAGAGTTAGCCAAAGGTTTTGGTTTTTTTCAGAGCAAACCTTCCAGCAGTTTCAGTCCCGTTGCGGTTACCGCGGATGAACTGGGCGATGCTTGGAATGGAAAAAAGCTACACTTGCCGTTAACAAGCCATATAAACAATACCCTATTTGGACAACCTAACGCGGGCATAGATATGACATTTGATTTCCCCACATTAGTAAATCATGCATGTAAAAGCCGGCGTTTAATCGCGGGCAGCATTATTGGATCAGGCACGGTATCAAATTATGATCGCAGCAATGGATCATCTTGCATTGCGGAAAAGCGCATGCTAGAAAAAATTGCCACCGGCAGCATAGCCACTCCATTCTTAACAGATGGTGATAACATTTGTATAGAAATGTTTGATAGCAACGGTCTGTCTATATTTGGTGCTATTAAACAACGGGTGGTAGCACAATGATTTTATACAGTTACTTCCGCTCCAGTGCCGCTTACCGCGTGCGTATAGCGTTAAATATTAAAGATATCAACTACCGTATAAAACCCATACATTTATTAAAATCTGGAGGGGAACAACATCATCCAGATTTCCATCAAATAAACCCACAAAATTTGGTACCGGTGCTCACCCATAACAACCGGAACATAAGCCAGTCTCTCGCGATTATGGAGTACCTGGAAACTTATCAGCCAACCCCGTCATTATTACCAGTGAACACCAACAACCGAATTGCATGCCAAGAGTTTTCACTTATTATTTGTTGTGATATACACCCTCTCAATAATTTGCGGGTACTCAATTACCTAAAACAGGATGCAGCGTCAGAGATTGATGTCACTCCATGGGTTCAACACTGGATTAATGAGGGTTTCTCTGCACTGGAAACCAAAATTTCATCCGTAAAAAATAATAGTGAAGAAAAATACTCCTTTGGGGACACCGCAACGATAGCGGACTGCTGCCTAATTCCACAGATTTACAATGCATTACGTTATGACGTCGATATGTCGATCTACCCAACGCTTAATAAGGTATATCAACACTGCCTGGCACAACCTGAATTCCATCAAGCTGCACCAGAACAACAAAGCGATTACCCAGGCTAATGTGAACGACTAGTGCAACTGCCCCTTCTAAGCCATCAAGTTCTAGAATTTCTTTTGACGCTCGCATCTCTTCGATGTCATCGGTCTTTTAACCTTTTCTTGCCAAGCGAAAGAATCCAACCATCTCTTGTAAATTTTCTGACTGAGTCTGCATCTCTTCAGCTGTTGCTGCAAGCTCTTCAGAGCCTGCAGCATTCTGCTGGGTTACTTTATCGAGTTGTTGCATCGCACTTGTGATTTGTCCCACGCCGCTGGATTGTTCTTCAGAAGCTGCCGTAATTTCCTGAACCAATTCAGCTGTATTGGTGATATCAGGTACCATTTTTTCAAGCAGCATGCCGGCCCGCTCAGCCACCTTCACACTATCACCCGTCAAAGTGCTAATTTCAGAGGCTGCGACTTGACTACGCTCAGCCAACTTCCTAACTTCAGCTGCCACCACTGCAAAGCCTTTGCCATGCTCGCCTGCACGAGCGGCTTCAATTGCCGCATTCAGTGCTAACATGTTGGTTTGGTAGGCAATGTCCTCAATAATAGTGATTTTCTCAGCAATTTGAGTCATCGCCTTAACGGTTCCAGCAACAGCAACACCACCTTCGGAGGCTGCTGTGGAAGAATCACGGGCAATAGCATCTGTCGCTTGGGCATTTTCACTGTTCTGACAAATCGATGCCCCCATTTGTTCCACAGATGCACTAACCTGTTCAACGCTTGCAGCTTGCTCACTAGCAGCCTGACTCAATGAGCCCGCCGTACTATTGACTTGAGATGCCGCTGCAGAAATCTGATCTGAGTCACCTTGAATCTTCTCAACCACTTCAATTAACTTTTGCTGCATAACACTCATTGAAGCAGTTAAACTAGAGTCGTCGTTTTGCTTGACGGCAACCTCAATTGTCAGGTTACCACCGGCTATCTCGCGGGTAATATCAGACAACAAGGCAGGTTCACCACCTAAACGTTTATTCAAAAAGAAGCTGATATAAAAAATAAGAGACAGCGTCACGACAACCAGGACAACCAGGCAAATAAAGAATACGGTTTGCATGGCGTTAGCCTTTGAGGCGGCCTGCTCGATCTGATTTTCCACCCGACTAAATAGTAATTCGTTGAATTGAGCGATTTCCCCTCCAATTTTTCCCAGAAATTGATGGTAGTCGTCATCAAATAGCCGCAAACCTTGCGCGTTCAAAGCTTCAGACTTGTTTGCCAGGTACGCTTTACCATAACCATATTTTTTTGCATGGGCATCCACAGCGTCCATCACTTCTACTTCAATAACCACTAACCCATCAGACTCCTTCTTAGACTGTAGAAGGTGACCTTCTTCCTCTTTAGTTAGCTCCATTTTTTTCACTTTTTCGGAAAATGCAATGGTAGTACCATCTTTGCGAGCGACTTTACCTGCCGATTTATCAAGAACATAGAAATAAACATCACGCCACTTTTTCTCACCAGTCATGGTGTAGAGACGAACAGTATTCGTAAGGTCTGAGGAATCTGTCTCCATCTCTTCAGAAAGTAAGAAAGCTTGATGTCGATAATCCATCGCCTTTTGCTGATCCTTGACCGCATCAGTATACACCAGGTATACAGCACCCGTTATGACAGCCAAAATCACCAACACAATCATTGTCATCAAAAATAATTTACGTACGGTCATTGTAAAAAACCTCATTAAGTTCTTTTGTATTTCTGCTATTAACGTCCACACAAACTAATTGAAATTATCAATACAACCATTGTCTATGGTGCTTATAAGTCTAGGCGATGATGGAGCAGCTGGCTAAATCTTACTCAAATTTCACTCGTATCTAAGTGGTTTCTTTTGTTTCGTCTAAAAAGAAGGCCGCTCGAGCTCTGGTGGCCATGAATAACCGCAGGAGCTAGCAGAACCGGCAACAACGATTATCCAAGTTAATGTAATCAACCAATGCAATAGCTTAATGCAATTGCTTAGTGCAATCGATCCCGGTCTCGATCCAAACCACTCCAAAATGCATAGACACCATCCAGCATTTCATTACCAATACGAATAAAAGCATCCTCATCCACATTAAAGTTAAAATAATAACTTTCCAATTCTTGTTGTGTATGATGCGCATGATTTGCTTCTAACTGACTGTGCCAAGAGAAAAAGGTTAACGGCAGTTTTTCCATATGATGACTGCTCTTGTAACGATTTAACCCCGAAACTAACTGATCCCAAAACCCTGCCGAGGCCCAATTTTCCACGGCATAAGAGGCGGCCGTAGATGTCTGGTAATCTTCACTACCATATAATCGAATCAATTCATCACAAAAAAATAAGGTGCTGGGTTTACCTCTGCCTCTTTTTCCTAACAACCGAAAATCCAACCCCAGCTTTCCTGCCATACGCACCAGAAGCTCAAAATGTGCCGCTCGAAAATGAAATCGTCCACCTTCAATCGATCCTTCTAAGCCGCCAAGATCTCGATCTCCTGAACCAGAGAGACCACCAGCTGCTGAAGGGTGTTTCTTATCATTAAATAACACACCCAACTCATTCGCTAGAATCTCTTTTGACGCGCGCATCTCCTCTATAGTATCGGCATTCAGCATTTTCTGTAGCTGTGCCACTAAAAATTGATTTGAAAAAACACTGAATTGAATAATAAAGTATTTAACCTGTGCGTCATTTAACTCAGCGTTAGAAAACCAATGTGTGTACGGATTATGGGTAATCACTTGATGGGTTAACATTTCACTATTGATACGTTTCTGAAACGCTAGAAATGCTTCTGCTTTTCCTAGGTCATAATTGCCATTATCTAAATTCCCCAACGTTGCATCAGTTAACCCAACTACATGATGTTGTTGTGCAAAATCACTTAAACGAGACGATTGCATCGAGGTTCTCCCGGTTATTGAATTGTGTTAGACCTATTTTACCTAAGACTTTGACATGCCATAAATACCGTTCGGTACTAACAAAACCTCTGCAAATCACAATATGATGTAAGCGGCATTTAAAATAACCTATCTACTCAAGGAGCCTCAACGGCTACACCTTTTGATGTTTGATCTCGGCATTGTTGGTGTTTTTTCTTGTAACCATGATGGGTGCATTAATACTATTCCAGACGCTGTGATAAAAGCGAGTGTATAACCGCTCCGTTATGACGCATAAGGACAGGTAGGCCCAAAGTCGATACTTTTTCTTGCTATATGCATGTTCTGCTGTGGCATATGTTGGATTGATCAAGGTGATACCGCCTAAACTACGTGCATTGCTCCTAAATCTATGGATTTTATCGATGGTGATTTCGTGGCCAAGTACCCATTCAGATAAATTTAGGCAAAGGCTGATATCTGGATGTTTCGCAACGATCTCACGGGTTCGCTGTAACGAATGTGTAAGTGTATTACGTCTAGTTTCCAAGCAAATACGTCTATCCTTTCTCTGCGCTTCCAAGTAGGTATTCATTACCTTATCTTGGCCCTCTTTTTCGACCAACCCGTCTCCTAGAGCAACACGAATAAACATTGCGTCCTTTAGGTTCTCCGTTGCTAAGCTTTGAAAATCAGCGATATCGGATATCTCAAACAGCGGATAAATCTTAGTTCCGTTCAAATCAGTACAGCCTTCCCGTGGAGTAAAAGGTACTATCGAATCAGTACAGCCTTCCCGTGGAGTAAAAGGTACTATCGAATCAGTGTTGAAACATTCCTTTGCAAAAGATTGCAATTCCAAGCATTGATTATACCTATTGGAATTTTCGACATGTCCAGTCTCTGTACGATCAACCTCCGCATAGCCGGTGAAGCGTGGAAGCAGCTCAGGAGTCACGATGAGAACATCGCCAGCACTTGCGTTGTTTCGAAATAATTGAAATGTAGTTTGAAGTAAAAAACGGTATAGATTTACTTCTACGGTCTTAGCGCTGCTTAGCTGGATGTGCTCACTGTTGGAAAGCCGAAGATGTATGTAGCAAACCCGCTCAAGTATTGGCATTATATGCTGCAGCGTCTTGTCATTAAACGTTTCGCACCAACGATAAGCTGTTATGTAATGAGAAAAATCAGCGTTAAAACGTAATCCTGGATATGCCTTTATCATTTCTAACACGGCCGAAATATTTTGGGTTACTGTACCGCGGTGTAGTTCAAGATAAAGAGGGATTTCTACTTCTTCACTAACTTCCAAAATATGCTTGGCAATATCGAGTGCTTCTTCCCGTGTTTCATCGCCAGTACCGATCATTATGGTGCCGCATAAATACCCTTTCTTCTTCCATTTTTTAGCTTTGGTTAGTAGCTGCGCAGGTTTGAGTATTCCAGCGGCACTCAATTGCAAACCTACTTTTTTACATTTTTTACCGGAAGGCGTCAGCATTACATGGCTTTGTACTCCGCTAAAACCGTCCTTTTTAAGCGTCGCGTATTGTCTTTGGCTCATTCCAAAAAATGTCATGTGAGGTGATCCCACAGGTCTACGTAACCCTGTTAGCGAAAATAAATTCACATGATGAATTAGAGTTGGCGTTGTTAGACTACTATCCCGTACATAAGGAATGGTATGCATAGATTGGCACCTTAGGTGGTAATAACAAGATACGATTGTTCTAATGATTCTCTTCTTACTACTGCTGTAAATCTATCAACAGTAACCATCTTGACCTCTCATAACGTACACTGTACCTATAAATATACAGCGTACGTTATGAGAGGTCAAAGCTATTTTCTATTCGCTCCGCCGCAAACGCTATTCTATGGTTTATTCGCTACTTGAGGTGCACCTGATCTCGACCGGGTGATATCCATTTTTTCAACATCACCTCAAGTACGCCTTGTTCAATCGGCTTACTAAGATAATCACTCATCCCTGCATCCAAACACTTCTCTCGATCATCGGCATCTGGCAATCCATAAGAATTAGTCCAAAGGGACTCCTTTCCTCCGCCATCAACAGAGCTTTGACAGCATCCTTGCCATTTCCCGCAATCATCACCGTGAAACCCGCTTCCTCCACCAGACTTTCACTACCTCAAGGGCATCACCTTTTCTGAATGATACCGCCAAGTAGGCACCCACCACTACCACTACCAATGATGCAACCTCATAGTAGTTAGCCTTTTAATGACTGCATGCTGACAATCTGCTCCAAGAGCATTTTATCCGATATTGGTTTCATTAGATGGTGGTTCATGCCGTATCCCTTAGCCTTTTCTAAAAAATCACCATAAGAATGCGCTGTCAATGCAACGATGTCTGTCGGCTGAAGTCCCGTCGTAACCTCATAATCTCTGATCGCGCTACTGGCTTGAAATCCATCCATAACAGGCATCTCGCAGTCCATCAAAATGCCAGAGTAATCCTGATGTCGGGCTTTATAAGCATCCACTGCGGCTTGGCCATCATTCACAAATTCTGCGGCTATATTATGTTTCTTTAACATGCCCTTTAGAACCATTAGGTTCACGGGATTGTCCTCTGCAACAAGAAGTTTTACGGAGGTGAAATCATAGAGATCATCGCCAATAGTTTTATCGCCCGTACAATCTGAGCCATCTGATTCAGAAGTGTTAGGCTTTGCCAACTTCACAGAAAACCAAAACGTAGCTCCTTGTCCTAACTTGCTATCGACACCGATATCCCCTGCCATTAATTCAACAAGATCCTTGCAGATAGCCAATCCAAGACCTGTACCTCCAAAACGACGTGTTGTTGAGCTATCGGCTTGTTTAAACGGTTGAAAAAGATTTTGTATTTGCTTAGGTGTTAGCCCTATCCCTTCATCAATAACATTGAATTTTAACGTAATACTGCCGGACTCATCATGAATGCATTCGACGTTAACGGTTACACTACCCACCACGGTAAACTTATTGGCATTACCGATTAAGTTTAGTAGCACCTGTCTTAACCTAACCGGGTCTCCCACTAAACTACGAGGAATAGAGTCATCAACAAACACATTAAATTGAACCTTTGTTTTGTCTGCTCTTACCTCTACTATATCAACAGATTCCTGTACAAGATTTGGGAGATCAAACGGGATGGACTCAAGCACCAGGTTCCCGGAATCCATTTTTGAGAAATCAAGAATGTCGTTAACGATGGTGAGCAATGAGGTTCCAGAATTATAGATAGTATCTACATATTTTCGCTGTTTTTCAGTTATTGATGTTTCTTTTAATAGCTCTGCTATTCCGAGAACACCTCCGATTGGCGTTCTAATTTCATGACTCATCTTTGCGAAAAACTCACCCCTGGCTTTTACTTCTGCCTCCACCTCAAGGCGTTCCTTAGAAGACTCCATTAGCGCTTGCAGTGCTGCCAAACGTTCTATTCGGCTGCGATTAATCCGTGCAGCAAGCGCAATGGATAACACTAGCATCTCTATTGCCATCCCAACTATTTGAACATTTTCAGTAAAACTATTTCTTGGTAATAGACCTAATAACATCAAGGTATAAGCACAGGTTCCAAACAGCAATAAACTCCAAGCAACCAAAAAGTATTTTGCGATACTGCTTCCTTTAGACCATTCAAACAACGCAATAAAAAACACAATGAAACATGCCATTAAACCAAGGGGTTGCTCAATAGTTACAATGATAAATTCAGGAAGTGCCAACGCGCCAATACTTAATAAGGAATACACAACAACACTAAATATCACCAACTTATGCGCAAAAATATTCCTCTTTTTTAGATTGAGAAAATGATCAACAAACAATGAGCCGAATAGAAAACCAAGGGCAACACTTAAAGCAAGACCTATATCCTGAATTAGCGTAATGCCCCCCCAAAGATACTGAGAACCAAACCCTGAGATATTTGCGGCATAAAACATCACAGAGAGTAGATACAAAACATAGTAAGCATAACTCTTATCACGGGTAAAAATGCTAATAAACCCGTTATATAGAGCCATGATTAACAAACCACCAAAAAACAGTCCGTACCCTGCCTGGTTTCGTTGTTCATTGACGTTTTGAATATCTGATCTAGAGATACGAATAGGTAATATAACTGAACTTGATGTCCTTACTCGCAACAGAAATGTTAAGTTTTGATTAGGATCTAGGTCAAAATCAAACTGGTGTAAACGACCCGTATTAGCATTGAGGAGGTTTGCAGATTTATCACCAATATCAACCTTTTGGATAACGTTCCCGTTGGTACCCATAATGTACCAATCCATTCGATCAATGAATGGCCAATTAATATCGACAACCCATTGCTGTGATTGGGAAAGCTGGCTTTTGAGTTGGAATGTAAACCAATAGGTAGACTTATCGTACAAAAAGTTAATATTGGAGCCCTGGATTGCTTTCCATTTCGCTACTATTTCGGGTCGAACCGCAGGGGTAAAGCTCTCGATAGAGTATAAGTGCTCAGGGTCGCGAATGTATTGAATCCCCTGGACATCAGAGATCACCGTTGTTTCGTCAAAGATGACGTTATTTGCATTCGCTGCAAATGGGGACACCAGACACAATGCTAAAAAGAACACTAATCTCAAGATAATAGATTTTCCAGTTGATCTAATCTTTAGCCAGTATAGGTCAGCTGCTAGTCACTGGGTAGTTTATAGCGCACTGAGTTGATAGGTCACTACTGATAAACGGCATTAACCAAGCCGGACAATTACCGAAGCAGCACCCTAAAGGGTCATTGTTTGACCATCCAAAGAATTGTTACACTGTACCTGTAATACTTCTGTACTTAATAACAATTGTAGCGAGGCAAGGTCGAGCGTGCATATGATGAAAAACCCAACATTTATTAAGGGATTGTTTTTCCAGTTAATGGCAGTGCTACCACTGTTTTCTGCCTTCGCTGTCAGTGTTGCCGCAATAGACGTTGCTGCCACCGAAACTGAGGCATTGGTTTCCCCTTTACCTGTATCTGATCAAGTAACCGCCTCGACCAGTGCGCTACGTGATGTCATTGTGGTGGGTAATAACTGGGATGGTACTATTGATGTTTATGACCCGCTAACGTTCAAATCCATCAAAAGACTCAATGCGGTGCCGGACAAAGAAGAGCGCATCGCTGAAATGAATTCGGGTATCGTTCGCTGGTTCTCTTCCCGTTTTATACGACAGGTAATTGGTGAAGGTCATGATCAGATGGTGGATGATATGTTTCCATCCAATGATGGGCGTTATCTTTATATCTCCCGCCCCAGCTTTGCTGATGTTATTGCGCTGGATGTAAGTACCGGTGACATTGCTTGGCGTACCCCCGTTGAAGGTTCCCGTTCTGATCACGCCGCTATTTCACCAGATGGAAAAACGTTCTTAGTATCTGCATCGACAGCTCGTAAAGTACATGCTATCGATACAGCAACGGGAAAGATTATCGGTGAATTTGAATCCGGTGATCAACCTCATGAAAACACTTACTCGCGTGATGGAAAACGTATTTTTCATGCCAGTATAGGCAAGGTATATGTACCAACAACAAGTTCTTGGTTAGACTGGATCAAGGGAGATCGTTTTTTCCAAACAGTGGATGCTAAAACGTTGAAAGTAATTCAGCGTGTGGATATTGGTGAAAAATTGGAAGCCTTTGGTTTCCCATGGATTGATAAAGCAGTGCGTCCAATGGCGGTCGCTCCAGACGGCCGTTTTGTGTATATGCAGGTGTCCTTTTTCCACGGGTTCTTTGAATATGATACACAGCTGGAAAAAATCACCCGTAAAATTGAGCTCCCAATCCCCCCAGAGATACAGGCAATGGATTACGCGGACTATCAGTTAAATTCTGCTCACCATGGTTTGGCGATTAATCATCAGGGGACACAGCTGTGTGTCGCTGCAACGATGTCCGGTTACGCGGCTATCGTTGATCGGGAAACTTTTGAGTACACAACTATTCCATTATCAGAGAAGCCTTTGGGAGCAAAACCCTATTGGGCGACAGAAAGTGCGGATGGGCAATATTGTTATGTGTCGGTGAGTGAGCAGGATCGCGTGTCAGTGATTTCTTTTGCCGAGAAAAAGGAGATTGCCAGTTTCCCAGTGGGAGATCACCCTCAACGCATTCGAACGGGTAAGTTAATGATGCCCGATAACCCTACAGAGCACTGATCTTTGGCAGAGGGCTGGTATTTCTTAACTAGCCCCCTCATTCAGGGGGTGCATTAGAACATTGTTACCGTGCTAGCATCCATTTTGCAGTTACCTACATACGTGACCAATATAAAAATGGATTTCTAACAATGAAAATAACCGACTTATCAGTACTTGTCCTTTTTTCCAGTGCATTACTGGGCTGTGGCGGTGCCACACCAACAACACCTATCTGGGAAATGTCTATTACAGAAGATGCCTCCGCAATACAATCCCTCCTTGAAACAGGAGACTCCTTAATCACTCGTTTTTCAAGTAACTCTGCTGGCGTAGCCACATCTGAAACATATAACTGGGATGGCGCGCTAATCTCAGAACGTGAGCATTCAGATTTAGGCCCTAATGCCAAGCTAATACAGCACTCACAAAACGATTTATATTCGCTGTCTTTAAACGGTAACCAGAGTGATATTGTTACTAAATTATCTGCAACTTTTGAAGTGCAATGGCAAATTAACACAGCAACGACGTCAAATGATGATGATTACCGCCAGTTCGCTATCGATATTAATGGGCAATATATAGCAATAAGTGGTGCTCGAGAGGTATTAGCGGCAAGTGGAACCGAGGCAACCGAGGAAGAATTTGTCTTATTAGTTTCTGCAACGACAGGAGAGATAATTAGCGATTTTTCTATTTATGAATATCTCGATGTGAAAAACATCGCTGTTACAAAGCAAGGGACCATACATGTGGGAACCACCCATAACAATCTTGAAGGCGATGTCTTGCTTTCAATCTACAAAGATTACGAAACTCCCGGATATTTTGGTCTGTCCGTCAATATCGATATGTTAGCGACAATGGATGAAGACCCTATACTAACGTATAGAAGAGAGATACAAGGTATTTTCAACAGCTATATTTTTCGTTTCTCTATCAACAACAACGCTCAATGGCAAAATAACCTAGGTATCTCATTTTTACCGAACGGGATTAATGTAACGGAGAATGCTATTAACCTTTTTGGCGAGCATTATTTTTCAGGGGCAACGCTAATCAATTTAGACGCTGAAGGTAATACTAATTGGAAATACCACTCTGGCAATAAAAATGGCCTTGCAAAGGTATCACTTCAGTCTCTGTCCAATGGTAGTAAACAGCTTTCATTTATTACGGAAAGCATTTCCATAATAAATGAGGGTCCCTATTTGACTCGTAACACAACAAAACTTAATCACCATATTATTGATGCAAATGGTGAGGCCACCCAAAAAATCACTCAGGAGTCCTATATAGAAAAACGAGGTCTGTGGGGAACCCGTCCAGAAGTTGTTCAAGCAGGAATCATTCATAGCTGGGGTGGGTTAATTAATGAAGATATGAAATTTGTCTTACTCAGTGATATAGAGGGCGAAGAACAGGAGCATGAAACGAAGCTAGCCCTTTACTAGTCACCCTATAAAGCCGCCAAACCGAGCCGCAAGGCTTCTATGGTGGCTTCGGCTCTTGTATTAATTTTGAGTTTACGGTAAATATCTTTTGTATAACCACCAACGGTATGCGGGCTAATACCCAGCAATCGAGCTACCTCGTTTCGATTTATCCCCTTCGCAATAAGCGCTAACACTTCCTTTTCTCTTTCTGTGAGAACATCAACTTCCACCCTTTCATTATTTTGATGGCTGATATGTCTCAATATTCGTCTTGCCACTGACGGTGAAAATGGAACATTGCCGTACTCTAATCCCTTAAAGAGTACCAACAATTGCTCCTCTGGCTGGTCTTTTAACAGATACCCTTGAGCGCCCGCTCTCAATGCTGAAAAAAGGTGTTTGTCATCATCAAAGATTGTTGCAACAACAGAGACTGTCTCCAATGAGGTTTGTTGGATTTTCTTTAAAATTTCGATACCACTGCCGTCTGGCAAACTTAGATCGATAATAGCAAGATCAAACGTACAACTATCCAAGGCACTCATCGCCTTACCCACAGTGGAGACTGCCGTTACCATTGCACCGTCAAAAGCGGTGTTAAGCACGCCCTCTAGCCAGGATCGAGTTTCATCCAAGTCTTCTACCAATATAATGTGCTTCACAACGCTCCCTCCAGTGGAAAGGATATACGCATGCAAATAAGCCACGCGCCTTTATCTTTTTCATTCAATAAACGAGTGAAGTTCACCTCTCCACCTAACTCTGTAACCCGTTTACGAATATTGTGAATACCTTTACCAAACTCCCATATTTCAGGGTCTGAAACAGTGCCATCATTCACCACGGTAACAATAAATTCTTTACCTATGGTAAGAAACGTAAATGTTATTACATTTGGAAAAGCATGTTTCAGCGCATTAGTCGTTGATTCTTGCAACACTCTTGATAAATTCATCACTTGCCGTGGCGTTAATATGCATTTGTTTGTAATACGTACATCCCACTCCAACGCTGTTTGAGTGACAGCGATGCGTTCCCTTATTTCTATAAACAACTCATCCAATAGATCAAGGGCATACTGCTGACTTTTTCGATCCATCACATAGATACTTTCTCTCAATGCTTTCATTGCTGCCCTGGCCAAATCAGCATCTTTACCTTTTAACCGGTGTGTTAAGGTTAACAACTTTCCTCCTACATCATCGTGTAAATCTCGCATAATTCGTTCACGCTCAACCTCTTCCACTTGAGCTTTTTTTTGAATTAGCTCTGAAGATTTACGAACTAAAGAATACATAACCTGTGTTAAATCTCTATCAGACCGGTTAAACAACTTGCTGCCTCGATTTACTCCGTTAATTTGGAGCGTAGCATCCCCTTTTACCGTAGGGACATGTAATAACATTCCGGAGTTTTCAATCGCTACTACGCCATTAAAAACACTACTAAATTCACTGCCTCCATCTCCGTTTGCATCAGTCGGTTTATGTTTTATCGCAAGAGGTTTATAGGTATCTATTAACAAATCCACCCACTGCTCTTCTATATCCTTATCGGTAAAAAGCATATCCAGCAATCGACTAAATTTATTTTCCACATCAAAATTTGATCGTAAATAGTGATTCACTATCCACTGTCTAATTGGAAAATATACCCATGCGCCAAAAACGATGGTAAAAATCAACGCCGTAGCGTCATGAAGCCCTAAGATAAAAATCATTGCAATATCACATGTGATAAAAATAATACCACCAACAAACCACAACCATATTTTGAACCAACTATTGTCAATACCAAACAGCTCGGTTTTTGCTATCCCGATAGACATACCAATAAAAACAAAAATCGCAGAAAAAGACATAAAGTATACGGGAACCAGCGTTCTTCCCAGAAAATATGATGGAATAACAATAAACCCCATAAAAGCCAACCCTGATGCCATCACACCAAAAAATAGAGAATATAGCCGTTTTTTATCTGCCAAATCCAAAGTTGATCCATTCCATTGCAACATTGCCAAGAAAAAGAAAACCATATAGAAAAAGACAAAATACCCGAAAACAATGTCTGCAGTCATATCAACGATGCCGACATAAGAATTCAACCACAGCCCTAACACCCATAAAAGTAGAAAAGGTAATATATTAAATTCCCGCAGTTTTTTAGGGTAATACCAAATAAGAGCCAAAGCGGTGTGTATGAAAACAAGAAAAGATAACTGAGAAATTGGACCAAGCACCTGATATAAAACAGGGTCTATCGCAACCCCTCGAGATATATGCAGCGATAATATTGAACAATGAATAAAGTAAAAAATCCCCCCGACACCAAAAACTCGTAAAACAACATCACCTCTTTTTATGCTCCATGCACATACGGCTATCAACATCGCCAACCCTCCCATAAAAAATGTAGCCCAAAAACGCCAAGGGGAGTCCGAAAATGTCCTGACGGTGGTCGCTGTTGTTGATACCCTTTTACCATCCAAGGTAACCAAGGTAATTTCCTTAGCAAACAACATACTGAAAATCTTGCTTTGATGCTGTAGAAATAGCTCACTATCTCCCATATTTTCAAACTGGCCGGGATCAACAGGAACGCCCTTTTCTTTGAAAACAATGGTCTCAAATCCATCACTGATCGTCGTTAGAACATCACCTTGCTGCACTTTTCCTTGCAGTGGTGAAGATGGATAAACATTTACCACAAACAAACCGTTTTTATTAGAGAAATGGTCTATATCCAAGCCTAACCATGGCGTTCCAGAAACAAGTGCAATCTGACAAATTAGCCACACCAAAACAAAAAAACTACTGAGGAGCAACACCCTAACCGGCGCAATTCTTGGCAACCACATATTCTACCTACGTAAGCGTGCTCCTAACCCAAAGCACTATCCATTATTTATTACTACCCCCACAAATGGGGGGTACTCTGCATCAAAGTAGATTGCTATTGTCCCGCCTATTCCAATCACTACACTCTGATCAATTAATCAACAAAAAAAGAACAACACTATTAACATTGGATTATTGCATCATGCATATTGTAAAACCAGTCATCATCAGAAGGTCTCTCGTCATCTTTGTTGCATTATATGCAGCATTGTTAGCATTTCACGTTGATGCACAAGACATACTAATCAACGCCCCGTATGGCGAAACTACATCCCTCACCATTACCGCTAACACCCTTAACATCAATACCGGGAACAGTGCAGGTTTTAAAGCCTGCATTAACGGCACTTGTTCTTTAAAGTTTTATACGTTCAAAACGGCTAATCGAGTATTATCAAATGAAAACTACACGGCGAATGAAGCGTCTATATCATACGCGCCATCTAATGCAACAATCACCGGGGATACCCTCAGCGTTCCTTATGAGGCTTGCACCGTAAACCAAACAGATTTTTGTAATACTCACTACACTGGCAATATCATATTTACCATCACCAATGCCCCCAACCTTAATTTCGCATCAAGAAACAGTGCAGACTCGACCTTTGAACTTGAAATTTGCCAGGGCAATGACCAACCCAGTTACTGTGATGACTTTGACAATTTATCCATTGATGAAAAGCAAAAAGCGCTCGAATCAATTAATCCTGAAGAGGTTTCCGCTGGTTATACAGAGACACTAAGTTTAGCCAATGAACAATCGGGGAACATGTCTCAGCGTTTTAGCGAATTACGTTCAGGCACTAATGGGATGAGTGTTGCAGGACTAACGTACACCTTGGATGGGGAGTCACTCTCTGGGCAATGGTTACACGCGATTGCTGATAGCATTGGAGGAGGAGCTAGCGCCGATGACGTTTCATTGATAAGTAACTGGGGAGCTTTTATTAATGGATCAATTACACGAGGGGAGTATGACGGCTCCAACTTAGAGCGCCGTTACGATAATAGCGGTAATTCAATAACCGCCGGCGTCGACTATCGATTCAACCGAGGGCTTATTGGCGGTATTGCTTACGGCGTAAGCCAAAGCTCTCTGGAGTTTGAAGGAAATAACGATGCTGTCGATAGCGATATGTCAAACATTCTGCTGTATGCAACGTGGTTCAAAAATACTTTCAGCGTTGATGTCGTCATCGGTACGATTAAGGGAGATATTAAAACATCTCGAGAAATCACGCTTACAAACACAATTGCTATTGGTAATGCAGATACTAAGCAAGACCTGTGGAGTATTGCTGGAAGCTACGAGTTTTCGAACGGAGCGTTAACCTACGGTCCATATTCACGATACGATCAAGTAAAAGGGCATATCGACGCTTATCATGAAACAAACGGAGGCGGATTAGAGGTAGGTTTTGAAAAACAGAAAATACGTTCTCAAGTGCTCACCATTGGCGGTCACCTTTCCTATGTTTACAACACCTCATGGGTGGTTGCTATACCGTATAGCCGCGTAGAGTGGAAAAGAGAATATGAAGATAGGGGAAGCACCGTTAACGGGCATTTTGTTTCGACAACTAATAATGAAGAATTTGAAATAAATGTTGATGGTTTAGATGCCCGTTGGTTCCAGGCAGCAATAGGCATATCGTTCACTTTCCCCCATGGATTTTCCACTTATGTCGATTACGATCACATGCTTGAGTATAACCGAACAAGACAAAAATCCTTTTCTTATGGCGGCCGCTGGGAAATGCCATTTTAATATCACATAAACTCTAATTTTCTCCCTATCTCCCTTTTGGGGGATAGAAAAATGCACAAGAACTGTCACACTCTTTGCTAACAATTATGGTCAACAAAATGGACACTTTTTCAATGCAGATTAAGCTACCCCCAACTAAACCCTATATTTTTCTTCTTATTTTCTCCGTAATGCTACTCTCCGGTTGTGGTGGTACATCCATAGATTCAACATCACCAGAGACGGGCTCCACACTCCTAGGTAACACGTCTGAAGAACTACAATTCTCCGTTACCGGGCCGACCTCTTTACCCCTTTCTTATCGCTACAATTGGATCGTTGATGTATACGACACATCAAATAACCGGACACGAAACACTTTTGAAAATAGCGGGAAAACCTACGGTTACGTAGCCCCTACCTTTGATGATTCAGCCTTGTACGTAGAAATAACCTGTGTATTGCAAAAATATAACAACGCAAACATTCTCAATAGTTACTGGGAAACCGTGGACTCTCGTATATGGGAGATAAAACAACGACAACAACACCTTCCGCCGACCTGGGCAGGAAATATGTTTATCCGTAACAGCAATGATTTGGCTGACTTAGAAGGAATGACTGCGATCGAAGGCACCCTAATAATTGACAGCATTAGCTTCGATACGTCTTATTTTCTTTCAAATATTACTGAAATAGGCGGTGGAGTGGTGATTTCTGACAACGCTAATTTGAACACTACGGCTGATTTTGGATTGGGTAACCTTCAGTCTATTGGCGGCGCTTTAATAGTGCTCACCAATGAAAATCTGGCCTCGTTATCGGAGTTCATTAACCTTCAGTCCCTTGGTGGAAATTTAATAATTAGCCATAACAATGCGCTAACCTCACTCGCTGGGCTAGAAAACATTCAGTCCATTGAAGGAGGCATTAGTCTAACCAATAATGACGGTTTAACCTCTATACAAGAACTAACAAACATTAACAACATTGATAACTTAACAATAAAAAACAGTATTGGTTTAACCTCACTATTAGGTTTAAACAACCTTCAAACTATTGCCGGTGACTTAACATTGCACGACATTGATAAAGTCACCTCACTGGATGTATTGTCAAACCTTCAGTCCCTTGGCGGTAGCGTATCAATACGATTCAATGACTCCCTCACATCGTTATCAGGGCTGGATAACATCCGATCTATTGCAGGTGACCTGTTTGTAATCGGAAACCACGGTCTAAGCTCAGTATCAAGCCTCGCAAATATTGAATCTATTAACGGCCACTTATTGGTACACAGTAACAGAGAGTTACTTTCGTTATCGGGGCTAGAAAACATCCATACCATTGGTGGAAATTTATCACTAATGTCGAACTATAGCCTAACGACATTATCAGGCTTAGAAAGTCTACAGTTCCTTGGTGGGGATTTAGTGATCCGATCCAATACGGCGCTAACTTCACTAGCGGGGCTCGACAACTTACACTCTCTTAGTAATGATTTAACGGTTTTCGGGAACAATGGCCTCATCACGTTAGAGGGATTAGAAACTTTTCAATCGATAGGTGGCGATATATCAATTTGGTTCAACGAAAACTTAACCTCACTTTTGGGATTAGGGAACCTACAAAACGTAGACGGCTACCTAGCAATAACGTCTAGCGACCTCTTAGATTCGTTAGAAGGGTTAGAAAACCTGCAGTTCATCGGTTCTGGTTTACAGGTGAGTGATAACGATATTCTAACGTCGTTATCTGGGTTAGATAACCTTCAGGCCATTGACGGTAATTTGTCGGTATTCTCTAACAACAGTTTAATCACGCTGTCGGGTTTAGAAAAACTCCAGACGGTTAGCGGTGATTTAAGTGTTCGTTACAATGACGTACTCACAACGTTATCTGGACTAGAAAGCTTAACGCTAATCGGTACTGATTTTAATGTATCCAGTAATACAACGCTGTGTAATTCTATGGCGAACTCCCTTTTGGATCAGGTTCAAAATGCTCAGGGAGTCGGTGGCGAGGTTAATATTAACAATCATGAATGTTAGATATTCATGATTGTTAAATACTCAAGCCAGTATTAAAGATAAACATTTTTAGCACATGACCATCGGCTTACAGCCTTCAGCAATAAAACAAAAACTGTAAGCCGATACATTAAATCCCGTCTATAGCCAGACACGCATCAAAACCTAGAGACTCTGATGAATCACTTTGTCTTGAACATCAAACCAGTGCTGCGCGGCGCCTTCATAAGCATTTTCGATGATCGCACGCTTGATTTTTAACGTGGGTGTTAAAAATCCATTTTCTATGGACCAGACATCTCGAACAAAGACAATAAACGCCAACCGTTCATGGGCTGCTAGGTTTTGATTGAGGTCAACCAAGAGGCTATCCGTATGCTTATCGAACGTATCTTTCTTAGCAGAGTCACTTAACATCTCCCCGCACTCTTCGCTAAGCACAATCACAGCAAATGGTTGAGGAAAACCTGACCCCATCACACAAACTGACTCATTCCCAGGAATCGCGCCTAATCGTTGCTCAATAGGTACTGGCGCAACGTATTTTCCTTTGCTGGTCTTAAAAATATCTTTAACACGACCGGTAATTTTTAAACGGCCTAGTTCATCTATCTCTCCGCAGTCTCCCGTTTTAAAGAAACCATCCTCTGTCATTTCTAAGCGCATTTTTTCCGGCGCTTTGAAATACCCCATCATCTGCCCTGGGCTTTTTACTTCTAGCTCTCCGCTTGGCGATATTCGAGCTTCAACCCCGCTAGCAGGGCTTCCAACGTACCCCACCCGAACCTGACCTGGCCTACTGACATGAGAGGTTGCAAAGTTTTCAGACATACCATAGCAATCTAACAACTCTAACCCCAACGAACAGTACCAATTGACAATAGTTTCAGGAATAGGTGCCGAGCCAGTGATCCCGATACGTGCTGCCTGCAAACCTAATTGCGTCAATATTTTCTGGCGAAGCTGCGCTGACTCTGGCGTATCCTCCGTTAACATCCTGGACTGTTCTAACGTTAACGTTTGCTCAATCGAGGTATAGAATTTCAGCCATAGGCGAGGTACTGAAAAGAAAACCGTCGGTTGTGCTCGTTGCAGATCCTTGACAAAAGTCGCCTGGTTATCTGAAAAGTAAACACTGAAACCATAGTATAACGATGCGGTTTCAACGATCGCTCGTTCAGCAGCATGGGCTAGCGGCAGATAAGACAACATGCGGTCATCTTTCGACATGCTCATCAGATCCAAAAAGCCATCGCAGACCGCAAACATACTCCGACTACTATGCATCACTCCTTTTGGCTTTCCTGTACTACCAGAAGTATAAATAATCGTGGCAAGGCCTTCTGCAGTAGGCATAAGATCTGATTTTCTCGGTTGATAACTTCTGACTAGTACCTCCCATGATTCCGCAATCTCATCTATTGGTGATAGTGGCAGCATAACTCTCGGTAAATCGACAGGTAGAGCCTGTTGATACGCAGACCAAGCAGCATCATCCACATCTAGCTTTCCAACAAAAAGTAAACGCGATTCACTGTGGTCAAGAATATAATTGGCACTGTCACTATCCAACGACGGGTATAGCGGCACTGACACATGACCTGCCAGCATAATGGCCAAATCAGCCATTATCCAATGAGCACTGTTTTTCCCCAATATTGCTATCTGACTGTTTGCAGGAAAGTCACATGATTGGAGATACGAAGCTATTTTTTTTACCTGCCTGGCAACTGCCTTCCAGGTAAAACTTTCCACGTCACCATTCGGCAAGGGCTGCACCAAATACACATCATCTGGCCGCTCGGCTTCCCATTTTAATAACTGTCCTACCAATGTCGTTGCCAATGTATCACTCATCCTTTACGCCTTATTTTTAGTAGCATTCTCTTTGCCGCCCAATCTAGGCGGCCTTTTGTTCTTTTTCATTTCCAACATTTATCTTATCTAACTCTGCTCGCCATTCTCTGATAAGGTGACTATTGTCATCATCCCATGGGTGAAAATTTGGCTCAAAGTATTCCAGTAGGAAAGGTAATGATTTAATCAAATATCCAGAATTTTTCCCAAAACCAAACATCCACCAAAGCCCTTTGGCAGTATCACGAACCGTCATGTTTTTTCTGTCAATCCACATTGACGTTGCCATTCCATAAACCGTTAAATACCCAAGCAATGCACTCGCTAATGCAAATCCGTAAACACGACTTAGATATTCCCCATCAGTAGCATCAAACAAGTCATACGTTACCGCTTTATGTTCGATTTCTTCAATGGCATGCCAAACAAAAAGCGGACGAATTGTCGGATGTACATTTTCAATAACATCTGGATTACTCAGAACTAAGTTACCAAAATAAGCGGTGTAATGCTCCGCTGCTGCAGTTAACGCCATCTGATCTTTCTTTCGTATTTTTTTAAAAAATGGCATTACGCGATCAATCATATCTTCCACTTTTTCTACGGGAAACCCCCTAGATTGCATGAAATCGTTAATCACTTTATGTTCTCGCGAGTGATGAGCCTCTTGACCAATAAACCCACCGCAGTCTTTATAGAGTGCTTTATGATCTTTTACTTGATCTCGAAACAGACGCACAGAATCAATCATATATTGTTCACCGCCTGGGAAAGTAGCAGAGAACGAAGAAAAGAACTGTGTCAGAAACGGGCTGTCGTAAAACCAATAGTTTGGCGTACTCTCATCTGCCGAAATATTAAGTGCTTTCGGAATAATATTTACCGATGCAGGGCGTAGTTTTTTTGCAACCCAGCCGAGGGTTTTCGTTGTAGACATATTCATATTTATTACCTGGATGTTATATAAGAGTCGAAAAAATGGTTTTCTATGGATGCTTAGCGTCTTTTTGCTTATTCATTACTATTTTTAGGTGCAAGTAATGCCACACCTAAACTCGCATCCTGCAACGATCCTTCCTTCGCTTCTTTATAAGAAATCCCCATTCCCTGTTTTACATTATTGCTACGAGCCATACGCCACTCAAGCACTGGTTGCGCGAACCCTCTAAGCATAAGAGCTGCCGCAATCCAACCGGGCGCCCAGATTCTATTTGAGCGTCGTCGAATGCCCCGCTCAAGAACATCAATTGCGTCTGATAGCGGCGCGGGCTTTTGTACGAATCCTGGAATGACTTGCATGACTTTTGATAACGCGGGATGCATATGGCCACCCGCAACAAGATCCGTATCAATCGCGCCAAAATATGCACAACCAACACCCACACCCTCTTCTCTTAACTCTATACGTAGGCTATCGGTTAGCGCTTCCACTGCGGCTTTTGAGGCAGCATAGGCTCCCATTAACGGTCCATGGGTTAACGCTGCCATTGATGAGACGGTTAACACATAACCTTTGCTTTTTTTAATATGAGGTAACGTTGCGTGCAAGGTATGCCAAACACCGTATAGATTTACATCTAACGTTCGCTCTATTGCGCTAGAAGGTACCTCTGATAAGGGTGACACGTGATAAATACCGGCATTTGCAATAACAACATCAAGACCACCAAACGCCGCTACCGTTTTTTCTACGGCGGCGTTAATCGCATCTTTGTCACTGACATCCGCTTCAAAAGACAACGCTCTCTCACCGAGTGTATTTGCAATACTGTCCAATTTATCAACTTCTAACCCAACCAAAGAAACCAACGCTCCTTTACTATGCAATCGTGTTGCTATTGCCTCACCAATGCCCCTAGCTGCACCGGTGATTAATACGCGTTTGCCAACAAGGTCCCATCCCTTCATTTTACTTCCCCTACCACTGAATCATGTTTAATATGGAATTTATTTACTTCAAACTTGCGTGTTTTCCACCGATACATAAAACTCCAGTTCGGCCATAGTCCTGCATTACCACCGTTCGCGTGTTGGTAATAACTCTTGCAACCGCCATTAACCCAGGATGTTCGTTCTGCTCTTTCTACGACGTCTTGACTAAATGCGTTCATAACATCTTCTCGCACATTAACGCTCTTTAACGCGTTCTTGCGCATAGACCGAATAGCTTTGGTAATGTAGTCCGCCTGCATTTCGAGAGTAAAAATAGCGGACTGATTACCCGCAAGTGAAAATGGCCCTAGCATCATAAATAAATTGGGAAATCCCGCGAAAGACGTTCCAAGATAAGATTTTGGTCTATCTTCTAATAACGCAGAGAGTGACAGGCCATCATCCCCCGTTAGTTTTTCTGCTATCTGATGCGGTACCCGGAATCCTGTCGCGTAGATAATCACATCGACTTCATGCTCTTGGCCTGCCCCATCCACAATACTGTGTTCACGAATTTCTTGAATTCCATCGGTTACCAAATTAACATTATCTTTTTGTAACGCAGGGAAGTACTTGCTGCTAAATACAGGGCGCTTACAACCAAAACGATAGTCTGGCGTTAGCTTTTCGCGTAACACAGAATCTTTTATCTGGTGATTCAAGTGGTGCCGCGCCACCGCCTCAAAAGCGGTTAAGAAACGTGAATCAACAAATTGAGGTAACCCGACAAGACCTTCATAAGCGGCATACCACATCGAACGAATACTGCGCTGAAAATAGGGTACGTAACGTGACACAGCTTTCTGCGCGATAGATGTTGAGAAGTCTATACGGGGTAACACATGACTTGGCGTTCGCTGAAATACCGTCAAGGTATCAACGCACGACTGAATCTCTGGCAACAACTGAATGGACGTTGCCCCCGTACCAATGATCGCAACTTTTTTCTCTGCGAGATCATAATTTTGATCCCAGTTAAAGGTGTGAAAAGAGTGCCCTTTAAAGGTTTCAGCGCCTGTAAACTTTGGCACTACCGGTTCGCCAAAAGGACCTGTCGCCGTTGTTAATACATCACAGGTAAATTCACCCTGATTTGTTGTGATATGCCACTTATCACTCTGAGTATCCCAGTGGGCTTCTTTTAACTCCGTGTTAAATCGAATATAAGAATATAAATCAAAATCATTGGCGACATTCTTCATATACTCAAAAATCTCTGGCTGAGTACCATGAGTCCGAGACCAGTTCGGGTTGGGCGCAAAGGACAGCGAGTAAAGATTTGACGCCACATCACACGCACAACCAGGATAAGTGTTATCTCGCCAAGTTCCACCAACGTCTTCCGCTCTCTCAAGAAGCGTAAAATCGACGATGCCAGCATCCTTTAACTTTACAGCAAGCGCTAAGCCGCCAAACCCTGTTCCAACAATGACAATCGGCAAATGTCTGATATTGTTATCATTTTTATTCTCAACCATACTCATATCACCTCAAATACAAACCACCTCGACACCTATTGCAAGCCGAGCATTCTGAAGAGATTTAAGAGTAAAGGAGATAAGATGACGGGGTTAACCTACCTGCCGTCAATTGGGAATGACTTGCCGCCAAACTAAAGAATTTTTGTAACCGTTTGGTAACATTTACAAAATTAGACCTTCTGGTCTTTATTCACGCCATTTTACTGGAGTTACGCCCGTCCAACGCAAGAATGCAGCTGAAAAACTGCTGCGCTGCTCGTACCCCAAGTTAAATGCAATTTGCTCAATAGAAAGCTTGGTTGTTTCTAACAACCTAATCGCTTCCTCTTTTCTTACTGTTTGCTTGAGGGCTTTAAAATTGGTTTGCTCTTCTGCCAGCTTACGCTGTAACGTTCGCTCGCTAAGGTTCAACGCTCTCGAGACTTCTTCTACCGAGATTTCCTCAGGCAACCCCGATAAGATGAGGGACTTAATGGCCGCAGAAACCGTTTCGATCGACTGAAGATGCTCTGATGCTTGTTCCTTTATTTTGGCGTGATATTTTGGCGATGCGGATAACACGGGTAACTCTAAAAAACCTACACTGCCCCATAACGCGTCATAGGGTTTATTAAATAATACCTCGCAATGAAAATGCTCACGGTATTTCTCCGCATAATAGGGCTCGGCATGACGAAACCATACGGAATGGGCATCAAACCTCCGCCCTGTTAAGCGCTCCGCCCAAACAGGCAACGCTCCAAGCACAATCTCCGCATAGAAGGGCTTAACAGGAACGGGGGTTTGTTTACCATACCGAATACACAGTACTTTATTGGTAAGTTCGACGCTAAATCCCATTAAGGGGTGTAATAAGGGTAAGTACTGCTGAAAAAGATCAACCGCCTCTTTCACCGTTTTACAGCTAGCGATCAATGGTCCAAATAACGCTAACTGTTGAAAATTAGTGCGTTGAGCAAACCCCATCGTTAACCAAGGTTTTTTGGTGCTTTCCAAAAACCATTCTATTGCGATTTCTAATTCCTCTATTGCAATACTGGCAGTATCATCACTAGACAATATCCGGTGAAGGTCATCAATACCCAAACCGTTATCTAAGGCTAAACCTTCGAGTAGTGTTAGAAGAAATGCGGGAGCCTGAGGCAGTTCAAAGTCTTTACTCACTTGCCCTACCTTCTATTCCACTCAATGCACTCATCAAGCGTAATTCCACTACCGCCAAATATATCTAACGCACTGCCGATTGTCAGATCTACCTTGCCATTCGACAGCAGGTTCACCAACGCTAGGTCATCAATAGAACGAGCTCCTCCCGCATAGGTCACCGGAATAGTCGCAATATCTCCCAGCAACGTTACGAGGTCTTGATCAATACCTGCTTGTAACCCTTCGACGTCAGCAGCATGAATTAAAAACTCTGAACAATGGCCCGCCAGCTCAGCTAGGGTTTGCTGATCGATGTGCGTATTTGTCACCGTCTGCCAACGATCCGTTGCAATATTCCAACCAGATTCTGTACGACGGCAACTTAAATCCAGCACCAAACGCTCGACACCGGTTTCCCGTTTTATTGCTTCCAGACGGTCTGAGGATAGCTGCCCACCTTCAAACAAATAGGAGGTGACAATGATATGAGAGGCTCCCGCTTCCAAAAACTCCGCTGCATTTTCATTATTTACCCCACCACCAAACTGCAAACCTTGAGGCCAGGCGGCTAGCGCGTTTAAAACTTCCTGTTTATTCCCAGGCCCCAACGCAATCACATGCCCTCCCGTTAAAGCACTGTCTCTATAGAGTTCAGCATAATAAGCTGCGTCGTAAAGGCTAACATAATTAGTGTCTGCGCCTTCATCGTTAAGACTGCCACCTACGATCTGTTTTACCTTACCTTGGTGTAAATCAATACAGGGACGAAATTGACTCAAAAGAAACCTCTTGCTTATACCTAGTGTGTTTCGCTGCACGTTGGCCGTACAGAGTGGACTCAATGCGCACATTATAACCCGATAACACAATAAATCAGCAACCGCCTCCTTAGAGGCGGGAAGTTATTACCCAAACGTACAATAAAGCTAGCTTTACTCAGCCATCACTACGACCAAAAGACAATAATCCAGACATTCAGCTGTACACACATCAATCAAAAACACCTACGCTCTACGCTTTTGAAATACCTGCAACCCATTGCTAGCAAGTGTTTGAATAAGCGACCAGTAGACATTCATATTCGGCGCCGGCTTCTTGCCTTTTGCAAGCCGGGCCATCTGTTGCTCATACCAGGTAATCTCCAACATACCCGCCTTATCCAATGCGCTCACGCCCGTTGTTAGTGGCTTTATCAAGTTTTCAACTCTCTCGCCTTTCATAATTCGTAACGGGAGGTCTGGCTGTAATGTTAAGGGTCTAGCAATCCCGACCATATCTACTTCACCGGAAGAGATCGCACGTTCCATCCCCTTAGCAGTCCTAAAGCCACCAGTAACAACAATTGGTGCATCAATCAATTGCTTCATCTTGGCTGCAAATTCAATAAAATAGGCTTCACGCTTTTGAGTGCTTTCTTTTAACACAAAAGCGGGGGATTCATAATTCCCACCGGAAACCTCAAACAAATCCACGCCTAACTTATCCAGAGCAATGATCACCTGTATTGACTCTTCTTCCGTAAAGCCACCGCGTTGAAAATCCGCTGAATTTAATTTAATACCTATAGGGAAACTCGGCCCCACCTCAGCGCGAATCGCTTGATATACCTCTTTCACAAAACGCATACGATTTTCAATGGAGCCTCCCCAATCATCATCACGGCGGTTATGAAGCGGGGACAAAAACTGGTTAACCAAGTAACCATGAGCCCCATGTATCTGCACTCCGGTAAACCCTTCATCCTTTGCTAGGGCTGCGGCATAAGCAAACTTTCCAATAATGCTCTTTATTTCTTGCTCTGTTAGTTCCCTTGGCATATTAAAAAATTTATCTAAACCTTTACCCAATGGAATAGCCGAAGGTGCAACTGGATCTGGATTAATCGCATTGGGCGACTGTTTACCGGGGTGGTTTAGTTGCACCCAACAGTCCGTATTATTTGAGGTTGCCGCTGACGCCCACATGGCTACTTTTGTTGCATCCGTTAGTTCATCAAATACAACATTACGAGGTTCACCCAACGCTGTTCTATCTATCATCACATTACCTGTTATCAACACTCCTGTGCCACCCAGAGCCCACTGTCGATACAACCCAACAAGTCCTTTGCTCACCTGATGATCGGTCGTCCCTAGAACCTCACTCATCGCTGATTTAAAAAACCGATTTTTAACCTCATGACCACAAGGCAACCTCAGCGGTTGCGCTAACAAATTACCCATTATTTACTCCCTCTTTTAACGATAATGCAGATTTTGGTCGACACTGACATGCCAACGTCAAACCATTTTCCAATTCTCCCGGCAAAATCCCCGGCGTTTCACCTGAAATCAATTCGCTAACGCCACCCCTCACTTGCATCATGCAACACCCACACTGGCCAACACCACAGGCATGGGGTATTTTGATACCCGCCTGTGAGGCTGCTTGCAATACTGTTTGATTTTCTGCAACACAAAACTCATGACTAGAACCGTTAGCCAATTCGACATTTACTTTATGCACAGGGCCTTCTGGTACTGGCACAGACTGGCCAAACTCTTCTACCAGCACCCTTTCACTTTCAATTCCCAATTTTTGAAGTGTACCCATTACAATATTTTTCATCACTTCTGGTCCACAAATATAATATTGTCCCTCTAAGATGGCGTCATCCGTAGAAAACATATTCATCAATTTTTCAGCCGTTAAATACCCGGTTTCACCCTCCCAACCTGCATATGCATTTTCAAAGATATTGGTAACACTAAATCTATCGGGGTACTTTTCCAACAACCTATTTACTTGACGTAAAAACATAACATCACTGATAGAGCGATTGGCATAAATCAAATGAACCTTTGTATCAGCACAAGCTTTTGAGCAGGTTCCCAGGGCTGTCTGTGCTATCGAGATAATAGGGGTGATACCGCTGCCACCGGCAATTAACGTAAGAAATTTGGTAGGTTTTACGGTATAGGGATCAAACCTAAAGTCGCCGAATGGCCCTGCCACGGTTAGCTCATCACCTACACATAATTCGTCATTAAGGTAGGTTGAAAGAAGTCCCTTTTCTACCCGTTTTACCCCAATGGTTAATTTCCCTGCACGAGGTGACTCACAGATTGAATAACAACGGGTCACTGACTCTCCATTTAACAACTTCGTTACTGTGACATACTGACCTGCTTTAAAAGGTAAGTTTTTCCCATTCATATGTTGGAAAGTAATGGCGACCGAATCAGCTGTTTCCTGGTGAACCTTTTCCACATGCAACGTGAATTTACCAACACCATCCACACTACTAGGCTCTTGCGCGTAAGGGGACTTTCCAAATCCTGGTAACTTATCTGAAAACAACTCCCCTAAAAGCAATGTGCCTGAAAACAAATGCTCTATGGGTGCGTTCTTAGCTTCTAATTCAGGTCGTACGATAGTAAATACACGTTCATAGTTATACCAAGACACACGAGGGTACAAATGATGAATATGATGATAATTCTGCCCTAGCGTCAGGTATTTTAAACCTGGAAATAAATAGCTACGCGTATTTTGATATCGCCCCTGCTGGCGTGTTGGCGTATGTGGAATCCAATCAAATACCATTCCAAGAATATAACTCGTTAAAAAAGCAGGAATAATACCGATCATGAGTAACTCCACCCCATAACCCGAAGCAATTAACCCAAGACTAATCGTCAGAGTAACACCGTAATAAAACAACGAGCTTTTCTGAGTTTGGGCGATCACTGGATCATCTTTAAATCGAGTATTAGCCAGATAGATATAATTCAGCGCAAGCGTCAGCGCTCGAAAATCAGCTCTTCGCAAATTATTGCCTGACACCCAGTGGTCAGGGTCACGATCAGGGTCATTAGTAAATGCATGGTGATAATCATGTATCTTGGCAAACAAACCAAACGGAATAATAAGAAAAGGTACGGTTACACTCCACCCCATCAACCGCTCCGCAGGTTTCATCCCCCTCACTTCGTGAGCGATATTGCCGTGCCCTGCTTCGTGGGCAACGGTAAACGCTAAATACAGTAGAACAGTTGATAACAAGGTACCTACAGGAAGGCTTATTGTGCCTGTAAAGACCGCTGCAATCATTCCAGCGTAACCTATGACAACACCAACAAAAAGTACGATGGTGCCCCAAGCGACACCTTCTGCGTAATGGGTCCAATCTACAGGTTGTTGACTAACTATCTCGGCTGAAACCTTGGCATTCATCATCTATCTCCAAAAACTGATCGCTTTTATTGTTTTGTGATAGCTAATGTACGGTTTCCAGAAATAAACTCTTATCTTTTTATGCCACCTGCTTACCATTTTATGCCATCATATCAAACACGCTAACACCAAAAGCAAGACAAGCCAGATTGAGCTTTACGATGAATACACCCTATATAAATACAAGTTTCCTAAGTGGATTTAGTGCGCTAGTACTTGCTAAGGGAGGCTCACCCTCAAAACTTTATGAATCTGTTGGGTTAGATAAAGAGATATTTATCGAAGAGAGTTTGTTAATTCCGTTCGATAAATTTATCTACCTCCTGGAAGCCGCGGCCAATCAATTAGACTTTCCAGACATCGCCATGCAGCTGGCACGGCAACAAGACATGATGATCCTCGCCCCCCTGGGCTCCTTGCTTAATCATTGCAACAATGTATTTGAAGCATTAGAAGTTATCATTAAGTACCTCAAGATATTGGTGTCTGGGTACCGAGTAGACATTCAGGTACATCAGGAATATTTAACTATCACGTTTGATGTAGAACTTCCCCACATCCAAGAATCCGTTCAATATCAAGATTACGCAATGGCAAGTGCGGTTGCGATTCTTCAGGGTATGCTCGGGAAATCTCATCCCATCAGAGCCTGTTATTTTTTACGAAGTGAACAAAACCACAAACGAATTTCTGAATACTCTCGATACTACGGTTGCCCCGTTGCCTTTAATTGTCGAACCCTTTCTATGACGGTAGACAGTGCTGTTTTGCATAAAGATATTGGGAAGCTTGTTAGTCAGATAAACGCAAGAATCAATAACGCGTTATCGTCTTATAATGAAAGTATTATTGATCAAGTAACAAAGGTAATCAGTTTTTCACTGGCGAATGGTAGCAGCAACATTAACGATATAGCGACTGCCATGAACTACAGCCAACGTACACTTCAGCGAAAACTAAGTGAGCACAACACCTCATATAGAGCCCTTCTCGATTCCGTTAGATTTAATATGGCAAATCAATACCTAAAAAATACCTATTACCGATTAACCGATATTGCTGCACTGCTGGGTTATAACAACCTAAGTTCATTTAGTCGTAGCTACCACCGCTGGAGCGGAGTTTATCCAACAGAAGTTCGAAAGCGGATATAATTAGCTAAAATTGAAAAACAATGAAACGCACAGCGCAGCAAACAACGTACCCGACAAAATCTTCCAAAACATCAATGGGTCATGATCACGCAAAGAAGTGTTATAACGCTTTTTATATTTTGGATTGGGATGCTGTAACTCATGCAAAAACTCTGACACATCACCATAACGGCGAGCAGGATCATAACGTAACCCTTTTTTTACCGCACCATCGATCCAGATGGGCACTAAGGGATTAAGTTCATCGCATGGAATGTATTTCGTTTTTATATAAGCCTTGGCAGTTCGGCACTCGCTTAGTTTGCCTGCAAAGGGTTCCTCGCCGGTCAGCATTTCATAAACAATAACGGCAAGTGAAAAGATATCTGACTGAGTGGTACTCTTCCCTTCCAATACAACTTCTGGCGCAGAATAACCGGCCGTCCCTAATATTCCATGTCGCTCAAGTGGTGTGGCAATTTCAGCAATGCCGCTGATAAAACAGGATCCAAAATCAATGATTTTTACTTCACCATTTTTATCAACCATAATATTGCAGGGCCTAATATCTTGGTGCAAGGTTTCTCGACGATGCAAGGCCCTTAAACCTTTGACAATCTGTTCAGCCAAATAAATAACATCTCCAACGGCCGGTTTTGGATTCTCTTTTATCCATTGGGTTAAGGTAACACCATCAATAAACTCTGTTAGATAATATAGGAACGACTTGATTTTGTTTGTCTCAACCACCTTGACAACATGAGGGTTATTAATTCGACAACCGATCCAACTTTCTGTGATAAAGCGTTCAATATACGTTGGTTCGTCTTCGAAATTCACAGATGGAGTTTTCATACAATAGCGTTTACCGCTGGTTACATCGCTTACCAAATAAACCTGGCTTCGGTTGCTAGCATGTATTTCCTTTTCAATACGATAGCCGTCCAAGATCATACCTGGGCTTAAATCGGGAGGAAAAGGTAACTCGGTTAACTTCTGACAAACATCCTGCATGCTTTGTATTGGTAGCTGGTCAACTCGCAATACTTGACAACTAAGATTGTCGCCGCTGTTATTGTTGAGTGCTTGCTGAATCAGTGTTTCGCAACACTGTTCGTAATCTTCGTCGGTAGATTTTTGAGCTGCTAACGTCAAACAGGCACGAATATCCGCAGTCTTAACAAAGTCATGAATACCATCGGTGCTTAAGAAAAAGACGTCATTAGGTTCTACCCCAATGCTTCGGTAATCGACATCCAGCGCTACATCCAGGCCCATGGCCCTAGACAGATACGATTGATCACGACTAATAAATGTTGTGTGATCTCGCGTCATTTGTTCCAGGTCACCATTGCGTAGGCGATATATACGAGAGTCACCAACATGAAAGATGTGAGCTGTATGGGATTTAAATATGATGCAGCTAAAGGTGCTAACGTAACCTTTTTTTGCATCGGTGAAGTGACGACCTTGCCCAAAAAGCCAGCGATTTAACGCGGTTAGCACCTGAGAAGTGGACTTCTTTACGCTCCAGGAATCGGGCGTGGAATAGTAATCTGAAAGAAAATTATGTACACAGGTTTCACTGGCTTCTTTGCCCGCTTCTGCTGCACTAACACCATCAGCAATCACCGCTACGGCGCCTTTATTGCTGAGCAAGCTACCTTTAGGGATACGGATACCAATGGCATCCTCATTGTCAGGTTTTAACCCTGCGACAGAGCGCTGACCCACGGTAAAGGTTAGCTCACCATCCACACGCAATCCTGACATTAATTTCTCCGTATTGATGGCTCAAACGTAAGTGCCTAGTGTACTTCGATTAACTGTACCGTCCCATCTGGCATGATTTCGGCCATCGTACTATTGGGTTCATCTAAAAACATTGACGCTGCAGCGGCACAGGCAATGCCGACAGCAATAGTCATAAAGAACACGGAGGGTGAGACTAAAGAGAATACTGTGAGGAATAAAACCGCGCCAATATTACCGTATGCTCCAACCATGCCGGCGATTTGCCCGGTAAGACGACGTTTAATTAAGGGTACAACAGCAAATACGCATCCCGCAGCGGCACCAAGGAAAAAGGAGCTTACCATCATGACTGCTACAGCCATCGCGATAGGCCAGTCGCCGGTTATTTGCGACATGCCAAAGAAACCGATGGAGGCACCGCAAAGCAATAAAACCAATGATGTTTTACGACCAAACTTATCACTGATAAAACCACCTGAAGGGCAGGATAGTACATCAGTCACAGCAAAACAGGCGCCAAACATACCAGCCAAGGATATAGGAATCAAAAAGGTATCTTTGAAAAACAATGGCAACATGGATACTACCGCCAGCTCAGAGCCAAAAGTTACAGCATAGGCGATACTCAAGATTGCAACTTGCTTGAACTTGTATTGCAGAACTTTTTCAACAGGTTTATGAAAAATTTCCCGATTAACTTTATATATCTGACTGGCCTGGAACGTATAGATAGCCACTAGCACCGCGTATATGATATTCGCTGCTAGGTCACTTAATAAACCCAGCCCTGCGACTTTCCACGTTAATACCGCAAGTGCACCGTACATAGGGACATTCATAACCAGGTAGAAAAAGAAATCGCGCTTGCTGGTGACTTCTAATCCACCAGACTTGTTAGGTTTAAAATACGTAGAGCCTACTGGGGTATCTCTTACAGAAGCATAATAGACGCCGGAATAAATCAGTGCGATAACACCGGTTAGCGCAGTGGCATAACGCCAGCCGTCATCCCCGCCAAACATCACGGCAATTGTGGGCAAAGAAACCGCAGCGACCGCAGAGCCGACATTACCCATACCTTTGTAGATACCTTCAGCCAACCCTAGCTGCCTGGCTGGGTACCATTCACTGATCATCCGAATACCGATAACAAATCCCGCACCCACAAACCCCATTAAGAAACGGGCTAGCGCTAGCACTTCAAAACTTGTGGCGGTGGCGAAGAAGAAACAGAGGCCTGCCGTTGACACTAACATCGCGGTATAGGTTTTTCGTGGGCCATAAACGTCCACCAGCATACCGGTGATAATTCGCGCTGGAATGGTAAGGGCCACATTGAGAATCAATAGTGTTTTGATCTGTTGATCAGATAGCCCCATGGATTCTTGAATTGCTACCAAAAGAGGCGCATGGCTAAACCAGACCAAGAAGGTCACAAAAAAGGCAAACCAGGTGGTGTGTAAGATTTTAGCCCTACCCGTGAAGGAGAGAAAATTCGCTCTTAAGCTGGTGTCAGTCATTTTTACCGTTCCAAAAATATAAAATATTAACCTGGCACCTCTATAAGCAATAATGATGCCATAGAGCTAACTGTATGATTCCTCGCGTTTTTTAATGATTAATGGTGATTGCATGCACATTAATGGATCAGGCGTGCACCAACAAAGGCTGATACGGCTAAAGTTGCTGTGCATTATTAGGGTGTCCCTTTACCCTTTAATCCACGACCTCGGGTGCTTCTACGTCAATACCATCAGCCCCATCTACCGGACCAACGTCAATATTGATGATGTCGATTCCACCAGGAAGTTCATCAAGAATCTCTGGCATTTCCGGAGTCTCTGGGAAGTCTATTGGCACGCCTACGCTATGCCCCGTCCCGCCCATACCGCCTTCCTCTTCATCACCGCTTTGTACACCTAACCCCATTAATAAAGGTAATAGAAAGATAAAAATACATAGCGCGAATTCAAATCTAAAATGCATCATCGTTACCTCTATATTCATCTTCCACCCAAAAATACGAACCAAAATTAATTCGTCCAATCGCGGATTTTTTCCCACGATCCTTTTTTTGTAGTTCATTCGCTTTTGCATTCACAATTTTTAGGGTTTCCATGCCTTGTTTTTCAATTAAGGTACTAATGATGGAGATTGAATCTTCCGTTAGGTGATTATAAAAAACACTACGATCAAATTGAGGCGGTTGACCGCCAGCGAGATTATGAGCTCCAGCGGCAATGTGTGCATAGAGGTTTTTGCCAAAAAAGAAGGCTTTCTCATCAAAACCGGTTTCAGTAACAAAGGCTTCCGTTCGCAGCTCGATTAAACCTTCGTTATCTATTTGCACCAAGCCGTGGTGTAACCACTCTTCTAACACCACTTTAGTTCGTAAATCTTGCTTACTAATGGAGCTTACCAGTGCGTCAAAACCAATAATGTTGCCTTTGGTTGATTTTGGAAGATTTTTCGGTTTACCTTTATGCAAAAAGCGAGGATCTGTGATCCAGGCTGTTAGTATCTGGGTGCCAACCGAAATATTTTCCGGCATAACCAAACCGTCTTCAACGGGAATGCGTAGCCGTTTAACTTCTCTGCGATGTATTCCTGTGAGCATGCTGATTCTGGAGTCAGTTTGTTCTGCACCTGTCACTTGAAAGTCACTCTCTGCGACGTTAACGTAGATTGACTTTAATAGTTGGCTTATATATCCATGATTTATTTGATGACGAATCAGCAATTTCACCAAGGGACGAAATATCGCAACCAATGCCTTTACTAATGACTCTGGCGGCCCAGCGTCATTAGTATCGATTTTCTTTTTTAATTTTGCCATTCTGCAAATGACTCCTAAAAACAGTACTCAAAAAAAGTCTTCTAAAAAGAGTAACGCCATTGCGCTCCTAGTCCCCAGTCAGGACTAGCATCAGAGAACCCTTTTGTTGCCAGAAACGTAATATTATTCTGTGAATTGATTTTGTGGCTGAGGAAGCTAGTTACTTCTCTCACCCGATCTTTTTTAGGCTGTGATGGTTCGCGAAATTTAGCACTAACCCCAATGGTATTTAGATTATCTATCGCACCCAATCCGCCAACAACTAATTGTGACGTACTGTTAAGTTCGGTATTCCTGGGTTCTTTGCGAGATTTATAGCCCAACTCTGTCACTCCCCACCAACCATCAAAACCCCAATAAGCACCGAGTCGAAATTCTAAATCACGCTTACCAGTGCCTAATTTTTTTTTATGATCCGCCGTTGGAAATTTTATTCTTGCGGAGAGATTAAGATAGAGAGGGTAGCTCGGTAATTTTTTAAATCGATATTTAACACTAAGGGTTGAATCTGCTAATCCTGCTTCTTTAACAGAAGCTCGATTTTCCTGGGAGCCTTCTGTAATCACACCTTGATCACCGTCCAACCAGAGGTACCCGGTAGAGAGTTGATATTGCCATTGGTTATATTTATAAGCCAATGACACCGGAATCATATGAATAGCGGTATCGGTGCCCTTTCCATATTCGCCTTCTAGGCTATAGGTACCAATACTTAGCGCCCAAGGATTTTTGGCATAAGCCAAATTCACAAAAGGCGCAAATACCGTAATAAAAAATAGGGCTAGAGTGAGCAGGTACTTCATCAAATTCCTGGATTTCCGCTGTTGCCTTCTTTATGTACGTATTAATCTACGTACTAATTTACATTGCCACCTTACTTCCTCAGCTGTGGTTATGTACCCTGATGCATCGTAATGTGCAGTTTGTCCGTTTTTTGAAATTGATTTTCAGTTTAACGTAAATACCCATTGACGCGGAACTTTTTTCCGCATATTTTTATATTAGTGCGGAATTAAGTTCCGCAAAAAAATAACACCCAAACAGCCCAATCTCAACTGACCCGCAGTCACTTATCATTGAGATATACGGAGAATCAAGAGATGATCACCCATAAGCATACCTCACCCGTTTTAACGCCTTTTAGACCCTATTCCTTAGGTGTTGGGCTGTTAGGTCTTATCTTACTTAGCGGATGTGGCGGCGGTAGCAGCCAAGGTGACACACCGATAGAAGAGCCCGCACAAACATCAAGTCAACTAAACCGTGCACAAAATGACGCTGAATTTACGGTTTACTTGAAAGATGGTTTAAAAAACACGACTAAAACAGGCGGTTATATAGAATATACACCAGAGTTTCTTTCGCCTGTTGCGGTTGATGCGGTCGCCGAAAGCGCTCTTGATAGCGCAGAGGCGGCGGGCGATGCCGTGGCGGGGTTTGGTGAGTTCTCCTCTACCAATGTTGTCGAGGAAGGGGTTGATGAAGCGGATTTCATGAAATTTGACGGGGAAATTCTCTACGTAGTAGAGCAGCCCTCAAGCCCTATTTACTGGATCGCCGACGACGGTGCTGTTGCTACTACCGACGAGATACTACCTGCCCCCGAGGATCCTGGGCACGTTCAGCTATTTAAAACAACAACAAACCCTGCGACAACGGAACCAATATCCAATATTAACGTAGCAGGACCTAACGAAACCGTTTCAGGCATTTATTTACATGGGCAACGAGATACTAATGAGGCCTCAATGGTAAGCATTAGTACCAGCCGTCACTATGGATGGGGGTTTTGGGCGAATGAATCGGCTTGGACAAAAGGAGTAACGCGAATTCAGGTGACTGATGTTTCTGACCCATACTCTCCCGTTAAAAAAACAGAGTTTTCCTGGCATGGTTACTATATTGACAGTCGCCGCGTAGGGGATACGTTATACGTTGTCAGTCGGTTTACACCCTATCTCCTTGGGTTGGAGTTTTGGCCAAATACAATAGAAGCGGAAGCTCATAACAATCAACTGATTAATGATGCTACGTTAGAAGATCTGTTGCCAGACTTAACTATAAGTCGGGTGTCTAAAAATACGGTAAGTACAGTGCCGTTATTGACTTCTGGAGATTGTTTTCTTACCCCAAGATTTTCCAAAATCGATCACAGTGCATCAATTGTTACCATTACAGCGATTAACCTCAACAGTTTGGAGGTGCCCTCGTCAGTGTGTACCCCTGCATTTAATGGTGGGCTCTACGCATCAACTTCATCACTTTATTTAAATGAGACGTACAACTACTTGGAAAATCAAATAACGGCTATCCACAAATTCGACATCTCAGAGGAGGAAGTGGCTTATAAAGGTTCCGGGAATGTTAAAGGTAATATCGGTTGGCGTGGTGCAGGGTTCAGAATGAGTGAACATGAAGGTCAACTACGAGTTATTTCAACATCTTACTCAAGTGATTGGTCACCGCTTCATCATTTAACAATCTTAGAGGAAGCTCAAAATACCGTTTTAAGTTTAAAGACCATTGCTGAATTGCCTAATAGCGAAAATCCATCACCGATAGGAAAACCCAATGATGAGATATACGCCGTAAGGTTCTTTGGTAACAAAGGGTATGTGGTGACATTCGAGCGCATTGACCCTTTGTATATTTTAGATCTAGAAGACAGCTTACACCCCAAAATTGCAGGTGAACTGGAAGTGCCGGGGTTTTCTACCTACCTTCAATTGTTGGATCAAGATACGCTGCTAGGTATTGGAACAATAAACAATATCCCACAGATCAGTGTGTTTGATGTTAGTGACGCCAGCAATCCTTCTCTCGCTGATTCGATGGCCTGGGAAGGAGCAGGTACCACAACAGCTGCCAATTATGACTATAAAGCGGTGACATTTTTACATGCTGTCGAATCACAAAGTACCCGACTTGTACTCCCGATGGTTAAACGAGATAACTGGAACTTTGTCTCTCAAGGTGCTCAATTACTTGAAATTGACCGCGAGAATATGAAAATTTCCGATCATGGCTTTATGGGGGTTTTAGATCAGATCAAATATGGAAAAGAACGCTCAGTTATTCATGACAGCGCTGTGCATTACATAAATGGATCCAGTGTCTGGTCGGCGGACTGGGATCAGCCTACTCAACTTTCAGGGCCGTAGCACCTAATGCACCACGGCTTTCTTGAGCACTAATCCTTTTTTAAGAAAGGACTTAATATCAATACCGTAAGTCCCGTTGGGGATCTCATGTGCAATGGTGTATGGAACGTTCCCTGGGTCAAGGTGGCGTAACGATAAATCAATAATATGCTGGTGTATCCAATGCTTTGATTGATCTTGAACCAATATCACTTTTGGACGTAATTTACTGGATTCATTTTCCTCAATAATAATCCCAACTTCTCCATTCGTCATTTCAACAATTGACCCAGGAGGATAGATACCAATACATTTAATAAACTCCACCGCCAACTCTCTATCAAATTGGGTACCCTTATTCTTATAAATAATATCCAAAGCTTCCATCGATGCTCTTCCAACGTCGTAACACCGAGTACTTGTAATCGCATCATAGGCATCGGTTAATGCTACGATTTTTGCTAAGTAGGGTATTTGATGCGCGAATAGTTGTCGAGGATAGCCATTACCATCGATTCTTTCATGATGGGAATATGCCACATCAATAGCAGCAAGATCCGATGTTGGCAGAGACATCAACAAATCTCTTCCCAGTTCTGGATGGCCTTTCATCACGGAAAATTCTTCATCCGTAAAATGTTCAAACTTATTAAGAACCTCTATGGGTATCTTTGATTTTCCAACATCATGTAACAACCCGCATAATCCAATTTTTCGAATATCCATTTCGTCATGCCCCAAAAAGCGTGCAAATGCGATGGAAAGGATACACACGTTTAATGAATGCTCGGCAGTATAAGCATCCTTTTCCTTGATCTTTGTAAGCCATACAAGAGCATCACTGTTACGCAGTAAGCTATCAACAATATCATTAACCGCTACCTTTGCTTCGTTCAAATCCAACGTCTTACCTATTCGAACCCCTTCAATAATATTCTTCGCCACCGCTTTGGCGGATTTATAAGTAGATGCTGCTAATGGCATCTCCCGTTCAACATTTATTTTATTGATATACCGAATGGCTTGTTCTGGAGAGGGAGCACAACTCAACTCCTCCTGAATGAACGTTCCCGATGAAAGTCGTTTCGATTCCCCCTTTTTTTTACCAAGGGAGCGACTGCGCTTTTTCAGAACAGCATTTCTTTCACCACTGACAACAACACCGTCGATATAGACATAACCACACTGCTCATTTAAAGCATCTATCTCATCCTGTGATTGAATGATAAATCCTTGTAAAATAAAATCGGTATCCAGCCAAGGTTTATCCAGCTCAATGACATGCATACCTAATTGCAGCTTGGTTGTTGAGATTTGAGTTCTTATATGCTCTGTCATACAAAACCTACTAAGGGGACACGTACAGGAACACACACCATCCACGATAAGCTCTTTGAATACTTAATATATGCACTGACTTTACATACTGTCTAATACCACATTCTTATATCTACCGATAAAAAAAACATAAAACCCCTCGTGGGATATTCGCAAAGTACTCTCTACGCGTTATATTGAGGGAGAATCCCATCACCACCGCAAAACACATACTAATAAAATAGGTTGACCCGCATGGTTATAAAGGTAGAACTAGAGAGAAATGAACAACGTATCCTCGGCTGTTTAATAGAAAAAGAAATCACCACTCCGGATCAATATCCCCTTTCTTTAAATGCACTAACCAATGCGTGTAACCAAAAAAGTAATCGCGACCCAGTGATGTCGCTATCGGAGGCAGACGTTCAAGATACGCTACATCAACTGAAGGAAAAGCACCTAATCACATTGGAAACTGGATTCGGTAGTCGAGTGGTCAAATATCGCCACCGTTTTTGTAATACCGAGTTCGGAGAGCTTAAATTATCCCCCCAAGAATTGGGCATTCTTTGTGTCATGTTTTTAAGAGGCCCTCAAACTCCAGGGGAGCTACGAACCCGAACCAATCGCCTTTGTGAGTTTTCGGATGTATCCATTGTTGATAGTGTACTCAATACATTATCTAGCCGAAACGATGGCCCTTTTGTCACTATTTTGGATAGGGAACCCGGAAAGCGAGAATCACGTTATGCTCACCTTTTTGGCGACCTTACGGCCAATGAAAGCGTTCCTCCACAAGAGGTAAAAAACACTCCAGACATACCACATAACATAGATGCCAATAGTGAACGCATTGATTATTTGGAATTAAGAGTTGAGGAACTTGAAAGTAAACTCACTGAACTGCTAAAGCGCTTGCAATAGAAACACTACATGAATAGCGCTTCGCCCCCTTTTTCAAGCAGTCACAACCACCCTGCAACCGCTTGTATCGGAGCAACATCATATTGCTCCGATACCCATACAACAATGCTTTGTCTCTTCGCATTAACCTTAGTTTCAAGCTTAGTTTCAAGCTTAGTTTCAACGTTAGAAAGCGTTGCTAATATCGTTGGTAGCCGAAGGTCCGCAGAGAATTTACCATTAACTTCCTTTAGTAACGTATTGTCATAACCAATCACAACAAAATCATGCGCTAACTCCAACCCTCTGTTTTCTCCATGTTTTACGGGAATATTAATACCAAATCCCAAAATAGCCACATGAACACGAACACGCTTCTTGCCTGCAGCATCAAAAGTAACGTTGACTTTATGCGAGTCGATAATGGCCTTGAGGTTTACCTTCACTAAGCCTGGTTGATGAGGAACCGCCCTTTGTCGAAACCAACCATTCCAGCCTTTTCCATTCACAACAAACCCCGGCGTTGCAACATTACGCGCATGCCCTAACTGCTGATAGCTACGCTGGCGCTTGCTAAACTCTGCTCTTGCAAAGGGGTCTTTCCACCCTAAATAATCCCAATAATCCACGTGAAAATTTATCGGAATAATATCCCGCCACAATGACGGTTCATCAACAAATGAAGAAAGCCAGCGCTCTGCAGGTGGGCAACTACTACAACCCTGAGATGTATATAATTCAAGAACAGTAGCCGGACGCTCTCCGCTTTCTAACAACAAGGGGGCTGCGCTGGCCTTAGATATAAAAGAAAGTGCTGTTGCGATAAAAATAAAAATAAATGTCTGATTATTCATTGGTAAACCCGTTGTTGCTGATACTAGTCTCTGGTGCTAGTACTGATACTAAGTCTGTAGTTAATCCTTATTCATCATAGATAAAGCACCACATCGAGTTATCACGATTTGATAACGTTTCTATTACAATTCGCCCTAGCAGCTTAGCCAACGTTAAGTAACCTTCCCTGAGCGCTTACTTTTCACACTAAACACTTGACGGTTTCATTTACATCCCTATAATAAATAACCAACCAGTTACTTTTATTTAGAAAGAGTCTCCACCATGACCGCAGAAAGAACATCCAAAGGTGAGCAAACAAAGCAACGCATCCTAGAAGCTGCTGCTCAAATGTTCTGGAAGAGTAGCTACCATAATGTGCGTGTTGATAAAATTGTTGCTGAAGCCGAAGTGAATAAGGCATCTTTTTATCAATACTTTAAAAACAAAGAACAAGCAGCATTAGAATGTGTCAATTACATGTTTGGGCGAACTAAGGAGTATGTTTTTGACGGTGCCTTTGAAAGCACACAACATCCCGTCGAACGGCTCGAAGAGATATTCAATCGTCTCTATCTCGCCCATAAGGAGATGAAAGATGAGGACGGCAACATTCGAGGCTGCCCTTTTATGAATATGGGCAATGAATTGGCAACTGACAGCGAATCAATTCGCCAGAAGGTTGAATACGTCTATAGCGAGTTTCACCGGTACCACCAAAAGATTTATGAAGATGCAAAAGCGATGGGGCTTACCAGCGTAAACTGGGAACCGGAAGTGATTGCACGACAGTTACAAGGGGTTTTAAACAGTAGTATGGCGAGTGCAAAACTAAGAAACCGCCCAGAAGACATCATTGATGCATTACCTGCAGCAAAAGCTATTTTAGGGGTACCGCTGCAATAACATTCAATTCTAAGGCTTATACAATTAATAACTAACTAGTTACTTTTAAATGCTATTAACGGAGATACAAATGAACATATCTAACAACACAGTACTTATCACTGGTGGCAGCTCAGGTATAGGCCTTGCACTTGCTGAAGAGCTTTTACAGCACAACAACACGGTCATAATTTGCGCCAGAAATCAGAAAACACTTGTTCATGCGCAACAGAAAAACCCTAACTTACACACCATCACTTGTGATGTCTCCGATGAGCGATCCGTTTCAAATATGGTCGACAACCTACTTAAAGAGCACCCCGCACTTAATGTTCTAATTAACAACGCAGGTATGATGCACTTGCACGATGTCGCAAACAACTCTCTTGCACTTGAACATCAAAAAAATGAAATTCTAACCAATATTTTTGGTGTTATCTCACTATGCGACAAGTTGCTACCGCACTTAATAAAACAAGAAAATTCAGCGATTGTAAACGTCACCTCCGGCCTGGCATACATGCCTTTCATGGCAGCACCAGTGTATACCGCAACAAAGGCAGCGATTCATTCGTACAGCCTAAGTATTCGAGCAGCACTTAAGAACACTTCCGTTTTTGTTTTTGAAGTACTACCTCCCATGGTTGAAACTGAAATGTCCCACGGCATGGATATGCCTGGCATGAAGAAAATGCTACCGGTTAATTTGGCAAAATACACCGTTAAAAAAATGAGCAAAGGCACGTTAGAAATCAAACCAGGGGCATCATCAATGATGATAACAATGTACCGCTGGTTCCCATGGATGATCAACAAAATGATGGACAGTATGGCCCCTAAATTATTAGCCAACACAACTCACTCAGCTTGATAGAGGAAACACAAAATGATTGAATATATACTCATTACAGCATTCGCCAGCTTTATCAATATCTACGCTGTTACGGCAGCAACCGAGCCCAACTTTCAACTTCAAGAGCCTAAAATTGGATTTGTGACCGTAAGTGACGCGAGGGAGACTACCCATAGGTCTTATCAAGATACGCAATAATATCCCAAGACTCAAACATCTCCTCGCCCGTATTTGAATCTACCAAATAGGGAACCTGAACTTTACCCAATCTCTTATTCATCGTATCTCTTTTAGAGCCCGGAACAGGAATATAAGGCTTAGTGGTAAAACGAAACTCAGGTGGCCCCATATCTGACATCTGTTGCTTGCCCAGATTACGTAGGATATAAGGAATGCCCAACTCGGTTAAACGTTCTCGAACAGGCCGAGAGAAAGGGCTGGACTCAAAACTATATAGCTCTAGCGGCCGTTCAGGCCTTTGCAACCCAGAGTAAGTAATACCGTTATTTAGTCTTGATGCTGACGTCAACATTGAGCTTAGTAATGCCGCATTGTGCGCCAATTGAGAGCGCTGTTTACCATTTCCATATTGCACATACAAATAATTAACAATATCAAAACTCTCGTACATTTCTTGCCCAGTATTTACATCAACAAGATATGGCATCTGCACTTTCCCGCCCAGGGCTTTTAGCTCAGCCCGCACCGTTTCATCCCCTTTAGCAACAGGGATGATCTCGACGTCCAAATCCAGCTCCGTTAAAGCTTCCCTCGCTAAACGACAGAAAGGGCAACCCTCCATATCATAAAGTTTAAGCAGAGCACCTTCTGGTGCACGACCGATATTCTCTTTAATAACAGAGGTACCCCGCCATAGGCCAAGGGTTGATGTGAGGGATGAGGGTACACCCCTAAAAAAATCTCGAGCCTGCAACATATGTTACTCCAAAAAAGATACGTTTTATGATCTCCGGAGTATAAAGCAATTTTACAAGAAGCTACCAACACCTTGCATTAATAGCTCACTAAGTTCAGGTTTGTTTTCACTAGAAAAATACTCTTGGATAAGAGTCGTGAATGTTGATATTTGATCAGGTGACAAACCGAGTTGATCAAACAGCCCGATAAGCTCTCCGGCCTTTCCTGCTCCAGCCAACAACCCGCTCACCAAACTACCATTATCTTGCTTCGTTGGTGCAGCAGCCAAAAGTCCATCCATTTCAGGGATTGTTTGGGCAATTGAACCAAAATCTTCTTTGCTAAGCGTACCTTTAGCGGTTTTAAATATGGCGCCAAGCCCACCGCTTGCCTGATCTGTAGTAACACCTGCTCCAGCGCTCACCAAATCCACAATAGATTGGGTCGCAACTTCTTTCGCCATTTCTGTTGCAACACCCTTCAGATCTGCAGTTACTTCCGTCGCGGGGGGCACTGCCACTGGGGTAGGTGTTGCTACCGGTGCGGCGGTTACAAATAAGTCATCCCACCATCCGGCATAAGCAACCGATGAGACAAAGGATAAAGCCATCACTACAGTTAGGGGTAAAATCGCGCTAAATAATCTATTCATAATACATCTCTCAGGGTTGTTCACTCGTTCACTCGTATATTGACACGCAGCCTACCACAGGCAAGCATAGTCATCCTACTGGCAAGCAATCGAACCCTTTTATTTTACCGTATATTACATTCCTCCCTTGTTGAATAAACGACTCTAGAGCCCAATCCTGCGTCTTCTACTTTCTGTTTCCCATCATTATTTCTCTGCTATGCTTTTATTGTCAAAGACTACTAAACAGCACTTTATATGAACAAATTTTTAGCTCCCATCATCTATTTCAACAGTAATATCAGTATTGCTGGTAAATTTCTGTTACTTGGCATCCTATTTTATACATCACTACTCACTACCGGCTATGTTATCTCTCAAAACGCTTACAAAGCCCTTATCTCCGCCGATACAAAACAGCAAGGCGTTGAGCTTATTCGAAAAGCCCTGTCCCTAAGGGGGCGATATGAAAGCTTCCTAGATATGGAAGCCGCTTCAATAGCCAATGACGACCCTGCTCCAGGCGTCCGTGCCCAGACCCTATTAAAAGAACTAAGAACATCCGCCGAAGACTTCAGTAACAGTAATGTCACCTGGCTAGATACTGAACTATTACAGAGCAAACTTAACGATGTCAGAACCAGCATAGAAGTGTCTGCCAATAGAAAAATCAAGTCATCGAGCTCACAATTCCTTTACAACGATAATGAAAGGATCATATCCATCACCTCTTCGCTCGTAGAATCACTGATGGATAGCAGTGGCCTTTACAGTGATCACGACCAAAGCATTAGAAGCCTACTGAAATTTATTACCAGTGATATGGGTAGTATATTTCAAACGCTGTCAAAAACCCGTGGCATTGGCTCACAAGCGATACTGTCAGATTTTCCAAGTTCCGACACGCTCAATTTACTTGATGCCGTATACGTTGAAATTGAGAATGCTGAAAAGTCGTTGTTAGATAAAGTTACCACGGCTTTTCCTGCCGAAGATATGAGCACCTTACAACCCACCGTTAGCAATGCGATAGCTGCCTTAAAAGACGCTCGCACGTTACTCGATGAACAAATTATATCTGCCACTGAAAAAGATTTAACATGGGATACGTATTACGACAAACTTTCTGAAAAAATCAACAGTCAAAATACGCTTACCCTTACGGCTCTTGATTTAATACTTAAAAAAGTTCAGTTATCTCGAACAAGTGCTAATGATAAATTAGAACAAACCATTGCTATCGAAGTAGCGATTCTTCTTGCCACTATATACTTATTCTTAGGTTTCTATTTTTCTATGACAACCCCCATCAAAAACCTAGTTGAAGGGGCCCGCCGCATGGCAGATGGTGACATGACCGTTATATTAAAAAAAACCTCTAGAGATGAACTAGGGCATTTAACAGAATGCTTTAATGAAAGTGCCGACCGAGTTCACGAGCTCATCAAAAAAGTTAACAACAGCTCCAATAATGTATTCAGATTATCAGCGCAAACCAGCCAAGTGTCACAAGAAACCAGTGACTTAATCAATGTTCAACTTAAAGACACTCGAGAAATTGCCGAAAACGTGGCAGGCTCCGTAACCGAAATGAGCATTAATCTTCAAGATGCGGCAGACTTTTCCAGCAAAGCAGAAGAAACCGTACACAGCACCCGTGATGCATCAGTAACCGCCAGTGAAATCGTATCAAGTTCTTTGACCAACATCGAAATGTTATACAAAGAGGTTCAAGCGACCTCACAAACTATTCATGACCTCGCCAAAGACAGTGACACCATAGGAAAAGTCGTCGATGAAATTAACGGAATTGCGGAACAAACCAACCTATTAGCACTGAACGCCGCTATTGAAGCAGCAAGAGCGGGTGAACAGGGCCGAGGTTTTGCCGTTGTTGCAGATGAAGTTCGATCACTGTCTCAAAGAACACATGAATCAACAGGCAATATCAAAACAATTATTGAACAGTTTGTAAAACGCACGCAGGAATCAGTAAGCGCAATGGCACGCAGCCAAGAGCGCGTTCAAAATACGGTTGAAGAGTCTACCTCTGTAGGAGAAACCTTACGGGATATTAATACAAAATTAATAGAGGTTGTTGAAATGAACACTACCATTGCACAAACCACACAAAAGGAGGCAGGTATCGCCAAGGACATCGATAACAGTTTAAGTGTAATTCGTGAGATGGGAAGCGGCACATTTGAAAGCGCCAACGCTGCTACCAAAGTTAGCCATGACCTTTCAGATGAGGCTTTAGCACTCAAACTGGCACTCTCATCCTTTAAGATCTAAAGGCGAGCAGTATTTATACTCCCCGATAACGTGACTTATTCACGAGAACACCCCTTTCACAACAGCAGTTCCTCTGTAATAATTCACTTACTGAATCGGAACAGCAATACAAACAAGTTAACCAAAACAATCATAGGATTTTCAACATGGCTATCTACTTAGAAATTGAAGGCATCGAAGGCAACATCACGGCAAAAGGATTTGAGAAAATGATCGAGGTCTCCAGCTTCAACTGGGGAGTAGGTCGAGCCATATCTCAAAATGCGGGCCGCATGGCGAACCGCGAAGCTTCTCGTCCAAGCATTAGCGAAATCACACTTACCAAAGTTGTTGATAAAGCAACCCCATTACTTGTTCAAGAATCAACCATTGGAACCAAAGGTAAAAAAGTACTTATTCACTTCGTAACAACCGGCGGCGATCAGCTTGAAGAATTCTTAACCTACACATTAGAAGACACCTTAATCAGCAGCTACTCCATTGGCGCTTCTGGCGATGGCGAGCCGGGTGAAACAATTTCCCTAAGCTTCTCTTTGTTTGAAGTTGCCTTTACTGAAGCTGGTGAGACCAATGCCCGAAGTGGGAAAGGCCGATTTGGCTACGACATTGCTCAAGCGAAGAAAGCGTAAAATATTACTGGTTACACTTATTGGTAAAACACTGTTATAACGAAAAAAGCACACCCGATTCTGAATATTTCAACTCAGAACCAGGTGTGCTTTTTTCGTTATGTTTGCGTTTGTTTATAGTGCAGCGGCTTCAAGTCGTTTCGCTTCAACCCTACGGTTTAACAAGATCTTAAAACCAATGAAAATTGCTGCAGCACCTCCTACAACAATAAGGCAATCATAATAATACGACAACGTAGTCACTGATATATTAGAGTACAACATCACCAAGGCTGCAAGCATGTACACACTAGCAATACCAAGACCATGGAACACCCACCCTAACGCTTGGTTAGCGGTAAATTTTCTTAACCTTGGGGTCATTGCCCAACCGGCAACAGTCAATACAGCTAAAACAAAAGCAAATAACATGGGTAAAACTCCTTTTTGTTACACATCCAGCGCAAATACGAATACGTTATAAGCAGCTATAATATCGATTTAAAAAAATATATCAATTCTTTCTTAACTTATCAGGCGCCCCAGCACACCTGAGCCCTAGAGGAGTTAGGGGCAATTATTACATTGCTAAAGCACCTATTAAAAACAGCCGTAAAATCATAATGTTAGCGACAAGGGGAGTTTAGGAAAGCTTAATGCTCTGACGCATCATCGTTTGACTCAAAACTCTTCAACGAACTCAAAAGCAGCCCTAACCCACCCACAGCAAGTGTTAATATCACCAACAAATCAAATGACGTCATGCTATCCAGACGTAACTTCACACTAGAAATAACCCCAAATGCCATCATTACAATAGAAGCTGCTGCCAATCCCCAGCCAACAAGGTTTTTTGAGTTATAGAACACCATACCTATACCAAAGATAAAAGGGACAAACACCATACCCCCGGTCAGATTAAAGCCGCCCACACGCATAAAACTTGAAGAAAAGCCAAAGGCATAAGTCACATGGATAGCATTTAAAAACATATACCCCCCCGCAACCATCATTACTGCCCCTATAAGAAAACGACCAACTCCACCATCTGTTCCACCGGCACCATGCATACCACACACTCCATTACTGTTTTTATTTATGCCCAATCATACCTTGGCAACGTAAATAAATCACAATAGAAAGCACCATTGCTTACAACCGCTTAATGATAGCTCACCCTATACTCTGTTTAGATAAACCAAAGTAAACGAGAAAACAGGAAAACAGTAATACGACTTTTTCACACAAAAAACACTATCAGAAAGGCTATTTCTACTTAATAATGTAACCTGACTTCAATCATGAAAAAGCCCCCATTGATTGTGTAACGACAGTATTCAACTTACAAATTCTCTCCCATTATCTATTTTTTAAGGAATGTTAACGTGTCTAAGCTATTTGATTTCAGTAATGAAGGTTTCACCAACATGCGTTACAAAAAGGGACAAGCGATTAAATCAGAAGCAGAAGGTTGGTGCTTTGGTTATAGCTTAAACTGGTGTACCCGCATGCTTAAAAATAGCTCAAAGCCTAAATTGGCGAAACCAACGTCCATGGACGCAGGACCACTACAACAGAAAGTGGAAATGATTGACCTGGATTGGGACGGAGCCGTTGCGAAAGTCGTCACTGAGTTAGGTTACAACTGCGGCGCCCCTCTGAGCCGTGACTGGAATGTACTTCCTGGCGTTGTTTCTGAAGCAGGCAATGGCTTCTACATTATCGATATCGGCCATCACTGGGTTGGATTTGGTGTCGCTAATGGTAAGTTTTACTACTTCGATGCAAATGATGGCCTCTTTGAGTTTGCTGACAAAGGCAAGTTTTCCTCATTCGTTGTGAAAGACTTTAAAGCTAGCTATAAAGGCGACAAAGGGTTTGAAAAAGGGCATAAAGCCTACAAAATCACTTCATAGCCCATCTTATGGAGCACTAAAAGAAAGAGTAGAAATGCCCTTTCTTTTAGTGCGCAGCCCTCCGATTGAACCCCCAAACAAATAATTTATGCACTGCTACTGGCATTAAACGTTTCATTATTTCGACAATATGCGCATCGATGCCGATCACAATACGCTGCCGTTTTTTTACCGCAGCTCTTATGATTTTTTCTGCTGCAACGTGGGGCTGCATTGCAAAACGCTTTACTTTATCAAACATTTTCTTCGATGCCTCTTGGTCATCTGAATGTTGAATCGCAAAATCAAATATTTTGGTATTTATCGCCCCTGGGTGCACGCTAATAACATGAATATTATTTCCTTTACATTCGGCGTATAACGCCTCGCTCAACGCTTTTACCGCGGCCTTCGTTACACAGTAAGATGTTTGATTTGGCATACCTAAAAAACCTGCCAAACTTGAGGTGTTGATAATAAACGCTTCAGTTTGCTTTTCTAAATACGGCATAAAAAACTTACATCCATAAATCACGCCCCATAAATTAATGCCAACAACCTGCTCCCAATCCTCAAGCGTATGTGTATTAAACGTTTTATCAATGGTAATCCCTGCGTTGTTAAACAACACATCTACACACCCGTGCAGCTTAATGACAGCTTCCGGTAATGCCCGCATTTGATCTTTATTCGTCACATCCACCACATGTGATGAATAACACCCAGAAAATCCCGTAAGTTTTCCCTGTGTTTCCGCCAATCCTTTTTCATTAATATCCACTAACGCAATATGGCAACCTAATTCAGCAACATGTAATGCAACAGCTTGCCCTATACCACTACCTGCCCCAGTGATAACAACAACCTTATTATTCCAAGCATGCATGTATTTCCCCTTTTGATTCTTCATGAATTTATAACCCTGCTTTCACAAAATTTTCCCAACTAGCTGCGCTATTTTATAAACGTATTTATCAAGGCGAATACTTGATCTAACAATTCATCATCGTCTCCATTTTCGGCATCGGCAAATACCAACACCGCCTCGGATAACGCCCCTATCAACATTCGAGTCACTAAGGTTTGACTAATACCTGACAACGCCGGAAAACGGCCCTGAATAATCGCTGTCGCTTTAACAACAACGACAGTATTCACCCAACGCTCTCGCCCTAAAATATGGGGAGCATCAACCAATACAACCTGCCGAAAAGCAGCGTCTCGTGCTAGTGCAGAAAATGCATTCCAATACGCCGCCACAGGCTTTTCATCAACGAATGTTTCACCTTCCACTTCAACCAAGGATAATGCCTTCACTAATCGCTGCTCAAACGTTTCTGTGACCACCTGAAATAATTGCTTTTTGTTTCCAAAATAATGATATATCGGCCGAATAGTTGTTCCGCAATCGACAGCGATATCCTCTAACGACGTTTTGTTATAGCCATTTTTACCAAACAATTGACAAGCACTATCCAGCACAGCCGCCTGTGTAGCAGCCCTTCGCTCCGTCTGTGTTCGTTTTTGGTTTACCACCATGAGATTCACCTCATAAGACATTATATTTCAACCCACAAAAACTTATGTAGCCATACTACACATGTTGTGCAATCATATTACATAACATACAAGCAAGGCAACAACCCTTTAACCAGACAGGAGCCTCAGATGACGGATGACCTAGCAAAATGCTTCGAGCCCGCAAAACTTAACGGACTTACGTTAAAAAATCGCTTTATAAAAGCAGGTACTTACGAAGGCATGACACCCAATGGGATCCCCTCTTCTGCGTTACTGGACTTTCACAGTAATATCGCAAAAGGCGGCGCGGCGATGACAACTATTGGCTATTGCGCGACAGAGGCCGACGGTCGGTTAAATGAAAACATGTTGTATATGCACGAAGCTATTCGTCAACCTCTGAGCGAGATGATCACTGGACTACATCAATTGGGTACAAAAGTATCCGGGCAAATGGGACATGGCGGTGGTTTTTCCAAAAACAAGCAACTAGAACGAAGGCGCCCTCTTGGCCCTAGCTTTGGGTTAAATGCATTGGGCATTCCTAACGCGATGTTTTTTTGTGATGCGATGACTCATCAAGACATTAAACACTTTATCCAGCAATACCATAACGCCGCAACCTTTATGAAATCTGTTGGGTTTGATGCGCTGGAAATTCATTTTGGACACGGTTATGGTTTGTGCCAATTCATGAGCCCTAAAACCAATAAGCGCACCGATCAGTACGGAGGGTCATTTCTCAATCGAATGCGACTTCCATTAGAAGTACTTGCTGCGGTACGAGACGCCGTGGGGGATTCATTTCCAATTATTGGTAAAATCAGCTTAACGGAAGGGGTTCGCGGTGGCTTACATTATGATGATGCGCTTAATATCGCGATACTATTAGATCAAGCAGGTATTGATGGCATCATCACCAGCGGTGGCACCAGCACCATGAATCCGATGATTATGTTTCGTGGAGACAACATATTACAACCCATGTTACGTGCTGAAAAAAACCTTATGATGAAACTTATGCTTCGTATTGCAGGGCCTCGTTTATTTAAAAATTACCCATACCACGAATTATACTTTCTAGAACATGCAAAACGATTACGTGACGCAGTTAACTGCAATATGATTTACGTAGGTGGTGCCAGCACCAATGAGAGTTTTGCAACCTTGATGCGGGAAGGCTTTGATTTTATTCAACTCGGGCGTTCTTTACTTAGCGACCCAGCCTTACCCAAAAAAGCACAACAATCGCGAAACTACAAAAGTAACTGCGTGCACTGTAATGAGTGTGTTGCAACCATTGAGCACCCGGATGGCATTCACTGCCCCCGTTTTTCACACACCTCTTCCGCCCCCATTCACATTATGGCTGCAAAATAGATAGTTCCCATTCACCATCTTTCACTTCGAACAATCGACGCTCATGTAATCGGTGATCTTTACCCTGCCAAAACTCAATATGATGAGCGTCGATACGGTACCCGCCCCAATGATCAGGACAAGCAACGTTATCACCTAAACGTGCCTTACCGTCATCAAACTGTGCTTTCAATGCTTCAAAAGAGGCAACCGGCTGACTTTGATCTGAGATTACCGCAGCAACCTGGCTTAACAATGGCCGATGTGAGAAATATTCCGTCGATTCTTGTCGTGTTGTTTTTGTAACCACACCTTCTATACGAATTTGTCGCTGAAACGCCGACCACCAAAATGTTGCCGCTACTTTACTGTTATGAACAATATCATCACCTTTCCGACTATTGTAATTGGTGAAAAACGTAAAGCCCTCTTCATCAACCGACTTCAATAACACAATCCGATTTGACGGTTGGCCTTGCTCATCAACAGTCGCCACACTCATACCATTACAGTACGTTGCATCCTGTTTTTTAGCATCGTCAAACCAAGAGGTGAATTGCTGAAGAATGCCAGAAGATAAAATCACACGCTGTCCCTTTTTTGTTACTCAAATCGTTGTGCTAGCCAGTTGTTGTGCTAACCGCTGCACGAGTTAGTCGTAAGCGAATAATTTTAACGCCCTCCCTGATAACAAGCAACATGTAGACATAGGAACACTGACCCAAAGCAGGGCTTTAGGAAAAAATCACTAAAGCCGCATTGCCACAATTCATCACTTTTCATCAGCACAACGCCATAACACCTCCATTGGATTGCCTGATTCTTTTAGTTTAATAACCCTGTCTTCAGCAAAAACAGATAAAACATCAAACCTTACACAAAGAGACTCATATTATGAATATCAAACACCCTATCTCCATTTTAACCTTAACTCTTACACCATTTTTTATTGCTACAGGCTGTTCAAGCACAGGAGGACAACACCCAGCGTCAGTCGCAAAGATATCAACCACTCAGCATATCAATACAACAACAGACATCGTTACGGAAACTGCCACAGAAATCAGCGGGCAAACAGAAAGCACTGAAAACAACCCAATAGCCAGTGCTACCGAAGAACTAGAAGTGCTAGCAGTTCTTGATAACGATACACCTCCAGAGACAACAGCAAGCAATAATTCTCGACCCGCCAAGCACGTATTTCAGTTCGGATTCAATAAAGCAGAATTAAGCGATGAAGAAAGAAACATCATTCAAGATCATGGACAATTTCTTGCTGGCCACCCATCACAAAGCATCGTTGTGCATGGCCATGCCGATTCGCAAGGAGATCAAAACTACAATCAGTTTCTCTCAGAAAAAAGAGCGCAACATGTCGCCGCGCTACTTAAAAAAGCAGGAGCAAGCAAAGACCAAATAGAAATATTTTCTTGGAGCAGTACTTCTCCAGCAGACGTGGCAACTAACTACAAGGTTAATCGCCGCGTTGAACTGCACTATGGCCAAGACTATTTTGCTCAAAAAGCACAATAGCCCCTTCAGTATATGTCCTCACACCAGGCTAACTCCCCTCTTTGAGGGCATATACTACTCAACCAATACCGTCGCCTAATAGGTGCATTTTTGCCATTACTGTAGACAACATTCTCTCTTTGCACTCGATATGCTACTGTCTTTATCATATCGATTCACAGCAACGAAGTATTCCTATGTCCTCAGACAGCATCATTTCTTCCCTTTCTCCAGAATCAATTCAATCCGGTTTCGCCGAACTAGGCTATATCTGCGATGAGTCCATTGCCATGTCAGTCTACCTGGCAACACAACTCAACAAGCCTATATTAGTAGAAGGCCCTCCTGGCGTAGGTAAAACTGAACTGGCCAAGGCTACCGCTACTCTTTTGCAACAGTCATTAATACGCCTGCAATGCTACGAAGGGCTAGATGAATCAAAAGCACTGTATGAGTGGAAATACGGCAAACAGTTACTCTATACCCAAGTATTAAAAGATAAGTTAGGTGACCTATTAAAAGGCGCTCACGGGTTAGCTGAGTCCGTAACCAGACTACACGAATTTGGGGACATTTTTTATTCTGAAGATTTTTTAGAACCTCGCCCATTATTACAAGCATTAAAAGCCCCCAACGGCTCTGTGCTGCTGATTGATGAGATTGATAAATCAGATCACGAATTTGAATCCTTTCTATTAGAAATGCTGTCTGATTATCAAATTTCCGTCCCTGAGATTGGCACTATCAAAGCCGTATCCCAACCGGTTGTATTATTAACCAGTAACAATACCCGAGAGTTAAGTGATGCATTAAAGCGACGCTGTTTACACCTCTATATTCCCTTTCCTGACCTCAAACTTGAGCAAAAAATCATTCAGTCTCGCGTGCCTGAGGCACCAGAAGATTTGCGAAATCAGTTAGTTGATTTCGTTCATACACTGCGTGAATTAGACCTCAAAAAACACCCCGCTATTAGTGAAACAATTGACTGGGCAAGAGCCCTGGTTCTTCTTCATGCAAACTCCTTAGACAAAAAGCTGGTTGAAAGCACTCTAAACTTATTGTTAAAACATGAAGAGGACATTGTCAGTGTTAAACAAGAATTGACATCCCTTTTTGCGAAAGCAGTTAAAGGCTCCAAGCATCATGTTCGACGCTAAAATAAGCACCGTCAAGAGCGCTATAAAATGAACAACACCTTTGTCGAGTTTGTGCATGCATTAAGAGGTGCTGATGTCCGAGTGTCCACGTCAGAAGCCCTTGATGCAGTGCAAGCACTACAGCTTGTCGGTTACCAGCATCGTGCATCGCTAAAACTAGCCTTAGGCCAAGCGCTAGCAAAGAGTGAAGAAGAAAAACAGGCTTTTAACCAGTGCTTTGATCAATTCTTTCACTTTTCTAATATGGAAAAATTAAGCGACACCCCGACAATCCCCTTTCAAGAGCCCCTCCTCCAAGAACAACCCGCATCTACAAACAGCTCTGAAAAAGACAATATTGCCAACCGCCTCATCAACAATTTGTCCCAATTAGCCAGCAATATTGAGGCAAGCTTAACAGGACAATCGAATGCGACACTATCGGAACCAGGTCAGTCATCAGGGCAACCCGCACAAAGCCAATCACCTCTGGGACAGTTACTGCTGAGTGGCGACCAAGCTGCTGCAGCAATGGCGATGGCAAGCGCAGGGCAATCCACCAATGTAAATCAAATACAGCTAATGACCCAAAAAGGCCTTTATGGCCGAAGAATGATGATGGCAATGGGGCTTGAAGCAATGGAGGAGGAAATATGGCAGGCTGAACTATCCAATAACCCTCAACAACTACAACTAGCCCAACGTCTTAGAGCTGCACGAGATTTGTTGCGCTCGGAAGTCAGAGATTACGTCGAACAACAATTTTTATTACAAGCACAAGCGAAAGGTAAAAGGCTTCGACAAGACACTATGATGCATGTTCGCATAGAGCATTTACGCGAATTTAAAGACACGCAAATACTGGTTAGAAAGCTTGCTAAACGCCTCGTCAAAAAACATGCTCATCGGAAAAAAGTGCATAACAGAGGGCAGTTGGATGTACGCTCAACGTTGCGGCAGAGCATTCCCAATGACGGCATTATGTTTAACCCGCAGTGGAAAACTAAACGCAGTAATCGCCCCAAAGTAATGGCTATTTGTGACGTTAGTGGTTCCGTTAGCCAAGTGTCGCGCTTCTTGTTGATGTTCCTCTATAGCCTCACTGACGTTCTTCCGCGAGTGAGGGCATTTGCATTTTCTTCTCGATTAGGAGAGGTCACCGAGCTTTTTCAACAACTCGATATTAATGATGCAATCAATGAAACACTTGATACCTATGGCAATGGGTCAACAAACTACGGACAAGCCTTATTGGATTTCAAGGAGCATTGTTTAGCCGATGTTGACAAAAAAACGACAATAATCATGCTGGGTGACGCTCGTAACAATTATGGAGAGGCTGAAACTGATATTTTACGAGAATTGTACCAACGCTCAAATCAACTAATCTGGTTAAACCCAGAACATAAAAATCGCTGGGGCAGTGGTGATTCTGAAATGAAGAAGTACCAAGCATACTGCACTCTTGCAGAGGTTTGTAATTCTCTTTCCCACTTAGAGCGCGCCATCGACAAATTACTGATAAGGCAGTAAATTGGGTAACCCCTTTTATACGACTTTTATAACGCATTTATCACTACATCACTATTTCACAAGCCACCAAAGAATGCCTATAATGACTAGGATGGCTCCCAACCTCCTCTTCAAATAGTACGGCATGATGCCCCATCCAATATATGTTAACCAAATGGACAAAATCGGTTGAATGACCGCAGCAGTCGGATTACATTGACACCTATGCTAACCAAACTCGTTAAACGTCTATATCATGTGTCTCGTGAACCACATATTTTCATCACTAAGTTCGGCTTATTTTCCCTAATGCTTGTAGTGCCCGTGGTAATCATGCTGGCCCAAATGTTAATTGATAGCCAAGAGCAACGAGACGCTCTTAATCACAAGCAAAAAAACCTTCGCATTATAGAAGCGTTGTTAAAAACCCAAGCCAAAACTGAAGTCTTACGCGACTTAAGCCTGTTGGCCACATATGGCCGTGATAATGGTGCAAAGGATGACTTCAATCGCAACATTCTTGCTCTAAAAGACGAAATAGCTAACCTTAAAACCTATAGCCAAGATCTCAATGACAATTATTTAGTAGGCTTGAACCTTGACCAACTATCCAAGGAACTTGGACGTGTCACATTAAGTGCGGGTTTGGAGATGGGGGCTGATCAATTAACCTTTAACCGTTACCATGAATTTGTTTCCAACATTTATCAGCTTCAATCACGTCTTGCTGATCAGTCAGCGATGTTTACCGATGACGATACCCTGTCGCTGCAATTGATCTACTTGGCCCTGGAAGAATTCACCCGTTTCTCCAAACTTGCAGGGCAAGCCCGCTCCTATGGCAGTTATTATTTGGACAGAGGCTTTGTCACCTCAGCAGGATCGATCACCCTTGAAAACACCTATGACAAACTAACGTTACTCTCAGATCAAATGGCTGAACGCGCTAACGATATAAAAAAGCAATTCCCAACACTTCAAGAGAACCCTGATTCACCTTTACCCGAAGAAGTATTTACTAGCATACAGACTCTTGCAGACAAACTAGACGCCAGCGTTATCCAGAGCCCTGACCTTGAAATTTTTTGGCGTAAATTTTTCACTTCTGCGTCCAACTCTATCAATAACACACTAGATGCTAGGCTTACGTTGCTCACCTTTGTCGCTAACCGCTATCAAAACCGAAAAACGGAGATTGAAGCTCGCCAATGGTTATACATTGCTGGATTCTTAATACTAACGCTTATCCTAACAATGATGTATTTAATGGATCAAAAGGAAGCACAAGAAAAAATCCGTACCAATAAAGAAAAAGATAGCATTGAAGCAACAGCGCAAGCGAAAAGTGAATTCCTTGCGAACATGAGTCATGAAATTCGCACCCCGATTAATGGCGTGCTGGGTATGGCAGACCTGCTAAGAGACACCACGCTTGATGCAGACCAATCTCGTTATTTATCCGCAATTCAAGTTTCCGGACAATCGCTACTTTCTATTATTAATGACATCTTAGATTTCTCAAAAATTGAGTCTGGCAAACTCGAAATTGAACGTGTTTCATCTGACATCCCCCAACTTATTGATCAATGTCTTTCAATCTTTCAACAACCGGCTTATCAAAAATCCCTAGACCTATTAGTCGACATCGCACCTAATGTTCCTGTTGAAGCAGAAATCGATCCAACGCGTATTCGCCAAATCTTACTCAATTTTCTAAGTAATGCCCTTAAATTCACCGAAACTGGCAGCATTACCGTTAGCGTAAGTTTGGAGGGTGTCAGAAACCAGCATCACCTTCGCTTCGCAATTCGTGACAGCGGGATAGGCATTACCCCTGAACAAAAATCACATTTATTTAAGGCGTTTGAGCAGGCTGATGCTTCAATAACACGTAAATATGGCGGTACGGGGTTAGGGTTAGCAATCTCCAAGCAGTTAACCCTGTTAATGCTTGGAGATATCGGCGTTGACAGCAAAGAAGGGGAAGGTTCAACATTCTGGTTTACCGTTGCCATTGATTCCCCAGATACAGACGCAACAGAATTCGGCCATTGGATCCCAACATCCACTTCTAGAGAAGAAATGGCAATTGCGTTATCCAATAAACAATACCAACAAGAAATAGCCACATTACTCAAAACCTGGGGGTTTCCTGTCGTCATCCTGCAAGACCGGCAGCACCTCGAAGAATGGTGGCAATTAACATCCTCAAAAAACAAAGCTATTGTTGATGCACACTCCTATTCCTGGTTACCCGACAGTGCCCACTCAAAAGAGATTAAATCGCGATTAATGGCGTACCATCAGCCAATTCCAGGTCATAAAAAGGCGTTCAGCCATATCCAGCATTTTTTACACACCCCCCTGTCAATCCTGCAATTAAAAACAACCTTAGGGAATATATCTCAAGCTAGCGCTAGCAACCCGCTGGCAGGAGGTAACACCGAGAAACAATTTAATGGGCAACATATTCTTGTAGCAGAAGACAACACCATCAATCAGATGGTAATATCCGGATTACTCAAGAAGCTTAACTTAATGACAACCATTGTTAACAATGGCCAGCAAGCCATTGATTATTATCAGCAACCCGAAACTCCGGTTGACCTGATTCTGATGGACTGGGAAATGCCTGAAGTTGACGGAGTTACCGCCAGCAGAATGATCCGTCAATGGGAAAAAGACCAAGACCTTCACTCCACCCCTATTATCGCCTTAACAGCGCACGCATTAGCGGGTTATGAAGAGCAGGTTTATGATGCAGGTATGCAGCAAATGCTGACAAAACCCATTAACAAGGATTTGTTGATACAAACCTTCGACACCTATCTAAAACAAGATAACCGGATAAACTCAGGACTCAATGATTCAGCAAGAACACAAAAAACCTGAAAACCACTCTACTCCAATACCATTGGCGTATTCCGCACACACTCGCCCCAAGTTCCTCAGTTTACCTTTAATAAACACCTTATTTGCTAACATATTGCTACTTTGTCTACTCATCACACCCCACGCCAATGCCAACGTCGGCGCAAAAGAAGCAATGCGTCTAAAACATGACCTCACGCCTTTGGGGGCAGAACGCGCAGGTAACAAATCAGGATCTATCCCTCGCTGGACGACGGATAAAATGACCTGGAAGAAGCACAAAAGCTGGATACAACACATCCAAAATGAATCCCCTCTTTACCATATTACCCCCCGAAATTATAAAAAATTCCAGCGCCTACTTAGCAAGGGACAGATTGAAATGCTAAAGGCATACCCAGACACCTTCACTATCCCCGTTTACCCTTCCCACCGAACGGCTAAGATTCCCGAATGGTTATATGAAAATGCCTTTAAAAATGCGCTCGATGCCGAAGCGACTAATAACGGCGAAGAAATTTCAAATACATGGGCTGGATTACCTTTCCCCATCCCGGGCTCAGCCAAAGAAGTCATGTGGAACCATCAATTACGCTGGAAAGGTATTTCCTTTAATTTAAAAACGCTAGAAGCCACAATTAATCAAAGTGGTCGCTATCGAGTAATTGAGAATACCGTGGATGTTTACTCTATCTTTCATGACCCAAACCGAAACCGTACTGTTGATGACTGGCGCTATATTTTTTATCTTTCCTATATTACCGCCCCCCCTATGCTTGCCGGAGGAGCCTATCTAACCCACGAGTCTATTAACCCATTAAGCAAACCTCGACAATCCTGGATGTATATTGCGGGTCAACGCCGCTTGCGCCGCTCTCCGGTTATGGGTTATGACGCCCCTACATTCACATCTGACGGTCTGAGAATGATGGATGAAATAGACATGTATAACGGTGCAATGGATCGATATAATTGGAAACTGCTAGGCAAACGGGAAATGGTTATTCCCTATAACAATGATAAGTTACAAGCCGCCCTGCATGACAAGTCCTCTCTGTTCACTGCTTATCACCTCAACCCAGAATTCACTCGCTTTGAAAAACACCGCGTGTGGGTTGTAGAGGCAACACTCAAAACAGGCAAAAAGCACCTTTACAATAAACGTGTTTTTTATGTCGATGAAGACACCTGGAGTGTTGCGATGATTGATATCTATCGAAACCCTACAGACTTCTGGCGAACCAGCTTTCGGTACTCTGTTTACTATGATCAAATGCCTGGCGTTTTAAGTGCTGCCGACGCTCATCACGATATTGAAGAGCGGATGTATTATGTTCAAGGTGTACGATTAAAGGATGCTAAATTTTCAACCACTCCCCCACCTGTTAGTTACTTTATGCCAGGAAACATTCGACAGCGGCTAGTTCGCTAATATGTAAATCACCGATTAAAAACGAAAAAAACGGCATACCAAAGTATGCCGTTTTTTTGTATCAAGCGTCATTAAAAGCCTATACGGGCCTAAACAACTATCTCGATAACTACCTCGAAACTACCTCAATAGCTATTACGCTACTGCTACACTAATTGCGTCGCTTTCCCAAACACCGTGCTTAGTGCAGTATGACTGCGCTACAAGCTCGGCATTCTTTGTTAATACAACATCAAAAGTAACCGTTGCATTACCTTTTTCGCCCTGGCCGCCTAAAGCGCCAGCAAGCATTGTTGCTTCAGCAAGCTTAGTGTCTTTGTTATAAAGAGCAACTCCAGAAATATGGTGATCCATATCGTCAGGGTGAGAATACTCATTACCCACTTTAACTGTCACTTTGAAAACTTCGCCAGCTGCAGCAGAAGGCTCACAGTGAACAAAGGGTGAATGACGATCGATGTAATCTTTCTTCGCTTCGCGATCGATTTCGTTAATATCTTCGTATCTATTGATCTTTGGCATTGTTTTCTCTCCGGTAACCTGTTCAATCCGGAGGGGATCCTACTAAAGCTGATGTCAAACTGCAACGTAAACCCCGCATCTACGCCTAATTACCTTTGGCTTCCACTCAGCTTTATACTCTTGAGCACACCCTTACCACCGTCCAATATCTTCCAGTAAGAATGCCGTGTTAGCCTGCAATTGTTCAGGGGATAGCTGCCTCTGGGACACTATCAACGCCTGTACTTGCATCAACAAAAACTCTGCCGCCCCCTCTAAATCAAGTACTACCGTCAATTCCTTTGCGTTCTCAGCGTCCTGTAATGCCGTAATAAATCCCTGCCGCAAGCGGTCAAATACCCCCGCGACATAAGGCCTGACCTCTGGATTGGTGACAGAAGCTTCTTGCACTGCATTCTGCATAAAACAACCGGACTTAATAACACCCGCAGCTAAAATAGTACTTAAGTTAAGGAAATATTGCTGAATTCGCTGCATACCAGGCCCATCAGCTAATAACGGCCCTGTTAATGGCTCGAATATTTGTGTTGTATAGTGCTTTAATGACTTAAAAAAAAGCGATTCTTTATCACCAAAAGTATTATAAATACTAAATCGATTAATGCCCATAACATCAACCAAGTCTTGTAGCGATGTTCCATCATACCCATGCTGCCAAAATTGCATCATTGCAACCGTCAGCTTTTCTTCAGGGTTAAATGCTTTTGTTCTTGCCATAATACAACATCCTAACGGGAGCTCATTCTTGCTATTCCTAAGCCTGCTATTCAGGCCGACTAAAACCAACTGCAAGCTAGTTTACCATGAAAAATAATATTTGACCGCTCGTTCCGTTATACATATTATAACTAAACATTCATTCTGATAAGGCATTTCCGATGAAACTTTATGACACATCCATGGCACCCAATGCTCGCCGCGTCCGCATGTTTCTTGCAGAGAAAGATATTCATGTTGACTGCATAGATATTGATTTACAAAAAGGTGACAATTTAACCGCAGAGTATCGCGCCAAAAACCCCTTTGCCAAGGTGCCTGTATTAGAACTGGATGACGGTACAATAATTTCTGAATCTGTCGCTATTTGCCGCTACTTTGAAGAAACCCAACCAGAACCAGCATTACTTGGCAGCACTCCGTTAGAAAAAGCAAATATTGAAATGTGGCAGCGACGTGCTGAGTTCGGTTTCTTATTACCCACAGGAATGTCGTTCCAGCACTGCTCTGGCTTTTTCAAAGACCGCATGACCCCAAACCAAGCCTGGGGAGAAGATTGCAAAAAGTCTGCCTATGGGTATTTAAAACTTATCAATCAACACCTTTCTGACTCAACGTATTTAGCAGGTGACCATTTCAGCATCGCAGACATCACTATGCTCACTACCTTAGATTTTGGTCGCGTCATTGATATTCGACTGAATGAAAAACATGAACATATTAAGCGTTGGTATGACCTGGTATCTCAGCGACCTAGCGCTAAAGCATAACGACACCCAAACATTACACTATCCACACACCCGTGTAGTAAAAGGATAATTCATGATTGAGCTATACACCGCATCCACGCCTAACGGCTGGAAAGCATCCATTGCCTTAGAAGAAATGGCGCTGGATTACAAAACTATCGCCGTTAATATAATGACAGGGGATCAAAAAACACCAGAATTTACCGCCATCAATCCCAATGGCCGCATACCGGCTATCGTGGATACCGAAAACGATAATTTTGCCGTCTTTGAATCTGGCGCAATCATGATGTATTTGGCAGAAAAAACAGGTAAATTTCTGCCCTCGGATATAAAGCAACGATCCCAAGTTATTCAGTGGCTGATGTTTCAGATGGGGGGCGTAGGCCCAATGATGGGGCAAGCTAACGTTTTCTTTCGATACTTCCCTGAAAAAATTCCTGCCGCCATTGAACGTTATCAAACAGAATCTAAACGATTGTTAACCGTACTTGATAATCAACTAAAAGATAACGAATACCTGGCTGGAGATTACAGCATCGCTGACATGGCCAATTGGTGCTGGGCAAAGACCTATGCATGGTCAGGTATTGAAATTAATGATTTACCCAGTTTACAACGCTGGCTCGATCAAATTAACGAACGCCCTGCGGTGCAAAAAGGCGTATTAGTTCCAGGTAAAATCGATGCCGAGACATTAGTAAAAGGCGCACAAAATATCGTAACAGGAATTAAAAAATAACAAATACTGAATTTAATTCAGTCGATTATTGAGCCTGCGAATCTCACTGTCATTGCTCATGACATATATGTGAGACTCGCAGGTTAAATCCATTCTTACTCTACTCCCGCCACAACCTGTACTGTATTTCTATGGGAATAGATTGGCAGTGATAACTGGCCTTTCACCGACGCACTAGAAAACCACCCTTCGGGATTAAACCAATACTGAGAAGAGAACCCTTGCAGCACAATCCCTACAGTATCTCCTTTTTCTAACTGACTAGAAATCGCTGGCATATCCAAGTCATAATACCCATCCCCAGGCAAAGGCGTGTATTGCTCACTTAATACATGGATATAGGGGCTATCATTTTTACGCACACCTACGGCAGCGAATAAAACCCCATCCTTTCCATCGACATTTGTTTTTAACGTGAGTTTTGCTTTAGGAATACCAAGAACATACCCAGCTTCTTCTACTACTTTTAGCGGTAAAAAACCTGGGCGAAACGTTCCGCCCTCCAACGCCTGGTCTTCTAATGCCAGCGTCTCACCGGAAAAAGATACCGCACCTAACAAATGATCCACAGGTTCTAGTAGCATTTCAAACCACCCCGTTTGAATTAAGCTTATCTCCGTTTCTTCGAACGTCAATACATCGCCCCCCACAGGAACGGATTCCACAACCACCCCCTCATCATCAGAAAACGTCAAACAAATATTCGGAATCGGGTTAAGCGGGGGAATGCCTCGTAATTTTTCATTCCACCATTGCACAATCATATCAACGGTTTGGAATTCCTGATCACCGCAAACAATCTTCCCCTGCGTATTAAACAACGGCAATCCCGACCACGCTTGCGATGGCCAAGGTAAAATATGCCCATCCTGTATGCCCATCAGACGAACATCTCTTCCCCCCTTTAAAGCGCAATTTCTATTTTTTACCGCCTGGTTAATTGAAAAAACCGTATCTCGGAACCCTTGCAATAACAACATATCCGCTTGAGGGTACTGACCTTTTTCACAATAATAACGAGGGCTCCGCTTTACAAGATCTTGTTTTGCAGCTTCATTCATTGTTCCGTTAATTAATGCCAAATATTCATCATCCAACATTTTACCGAAGTCAAACCCACTGGTAATACCTCCTGCCCCCATCAGAATTGCACCCCAATACGTTTTTACATGGTCATTTGGTGCAATAGATTCCGCTAGGTCATACCAGGTTGCAATAGGTACCAATGCATCAATGCGCGCATCCTGAATGCTCGCCATAATTTGTGCACCGCCACCGTAACTCTCACCGACCATACCAATCGCTAAGTCACCAGAGGTATCTTTGCTGACTCGAGGCAGGTGACGTTCCACCCAATCAATAACGGAGCTCACATCTCTTACTTCATAATCTGGATCCATCAGCATTACGTCGCCATCACTTTCTCCGAAACCTCGCTGATCAAATGAAATCACCCAATAACCATTTTTCCATGCTGCTAGACTGGCTTCTCCTGTAAGAATTAATTGTCCATATATACTCATTGGCCTTGGCATGCGAAAACCACCGAAGCCGTGTGTAGACACAATAACAGGGGCGCTTTCACCCGCGGCTAACGCCGGCTGATAAACGGTTGCGGCAATAAACAAACCATCATGGGTGGGGATTTTTACTTGGAAATATCGAGACTCTAATGCTGCATTAGGGTTTGGGTATTGGGTTTTAATATCCACTACAGAACATGCAGATAGCCATAAGCTTATTGCAAGAACCATCAATCTTCTCATCCCACTCTCCTTATTATTGCCTTATTATTGTTATTACCGGAATCAGCGCCAACCACAGCGTCTAATTAGACTCGGTGGTCGACAAAACATCTTATAGCGCCATCAGCACAAACGGTAGGGTCAAAAAACACTACAACAAGTCGCTTCAGCCAATTACAATGGCAACTACCTGATTCAAAAGAAAAAACCGACAAGCTCACCCTAAACTTGCTGATAAACTCACACATCACTACCCCCGCTCCCTGATTCATCTTATTTCGACAGCCACCAGCCACTTTACGAACGGCACAATAAAAAGCGAACCTGTATGCTAAACACCCAAGAATTGGAATATCAAGATAACGACATTCGCTCTATCTTACAAAATACAAAAACCATTGCCCTAGTGGGTGCGAGCAATAAAGCGCATCGTGCTAGCTACCGTGTTATGGCATTTCTGCAAAGCAAACAGTACCGAGTCATCCCCGTTAACCCTAGACTTGCAGGAGGTGAGTTATTAGGGGAAACCGTATACGCATCATTAGCCGAAATCCCTGATGTTATTGATATGGTGGATATCTTTCGAAACTCTGAAGCTGCAGGCTTAATTAGCGAAGAAGCTATTCAAGTTTCCCCTAAGGTTATTTGGATGCAGTTGGGCGTCATCAATATGAAAGCCGCACAACAAGCAGAAAAAGCAGGCATTCAAATCATTATGGATCGGTGCCCAAAGATTGAATACGTACGTGTTTGCATGTAGCTACTGTTACAACTTCAGTTACTCTAAATATTCCAATGGCAACGGCGAGTGATCTACTACCTTACGTAAGACAAAGCTGGAGTGGACCCCCGTAACACCCTCTATCCGGGTTAACCGCCCTAATAAAAATTCTTGGTATCTATCCATGTCCGGTACCACAATTTTTAATAAATAGTCCGATGATTGCCCTGTAATCAAAGCACACTCCAATACCTCAGGATATGAACATACCTCTTTCTCAAATCGTTCAAAACGATCCGGGGTATGACGATCCATGCTGATAAATAACAGTGCTGTCAGTTTTAATCCTAATTTTTCAGGATTTAACAACGTGATATGACGATCAATATAACCTGCATCCTCTAGCTGCTTCACCCGACGGGAGCAAGGGGATGGTGACAAGCCAACTAAGTCTGCCAATTCCAAATTGCTGATTCTTCCATTTCGCTGCATTTCGACCAGAATGCGCTTATCTGTACGATCCAACACCATAACATAAACCTCAAAAACCCTTAAAATACCAACATACAGAATAATACTTCAATATCTAATGCTATTTTAGTGTTTTATTGCGCATAACGCTATTTTATATAGCATATTCGCAACCACTCACCAACAAATCCACCCTATACTTCTTTCACTGGTTAGGCAGCAAGCAAGACAACGGTTTACCCAACCCAAACGGCACCCATAAGGTGCTGCCCGCTTCTGCAACGGTTTTATCAAAACCTCCATGACCACTTTTAAGCGTATTTACCCATTACCATTGTTCTATAACTGCGCTCCATAACATTGCTCCACCACATCGCTCCATAATTAGGGAAACCTCATGATCTTCGCCGCACGACGACTTGCATAGCCACCGGTACTGCCGGTGGCATCCCGCTTTACCTTTCCCCCACACTTTAACTCTGACTAATGACAATCACGGGATTCATGTTATGGCGTTTAATCATCAAAAATATCAACCGTTCCACCCCATTCAAAAAACTGACCGACAATGGCCCAACAAACAAATCACACAGGCCCCTAAATGGTGTGCTGTGGATTTGCGAGATGGTAACCAGGCATTAATGGAGCCAATGAATGTCGATCAAAAAGTCGCATTGTTTCAGCTATTAGTAAAATGTGGGTTTAAAGAAATCGAAGTTGGGTTCCCCGCAGCAAGCCAACCAGATTTTGACTTCGTCAGAAAAATTATCGATGAGAACATGATCCCTCATGACGTAAGTATTCAAGCATTAACACAAGCCCGAGAACCCTTGATCGAAAAAACATTTGACGCGTTAAATGGTGCAAAAAAAGCGGTGGTGCATGTTTATAACTCAACATCCCCTGTACAGCGTGACCAGGTATTTGGATTAGACAAAGCTGGCATAAAAGCGATTGCGGTTGCTGGCGCAACAATGGTCAAAAAAATCTCTCACAAATACCCTGAAACTCAGTGGAACTTTGAATACTCTCCAGAAAGTTTTAGTGCTACCGAACCTGAATTTGCCCTTGATGTGTGTAATGCCGTACTTGATGTTTGGCAACCCAATCCATCACAGCGAGCAATAATTAATTTGCCTGCAACCGTTGAATGTACAACACCCAATGTTTTCGCTGATCAGGTAGAGTTTATCCACGAACGTATTCGTTACCGTGAGTGGATTGATATTAGTGTGCACACTCACAATGATCGTGGTTGTGCGGTAGCAGCAGCGGAACTGGCCGTTATGGCCGGGGCCGACAGAGTAGAAGGCACATTGCTTGGTAATGGCGAACGTACCGGTAATATGGATATTGTCATTATGGCAATGAATTTGTATACCCAAGGCATCAACCCTGAATTATATTTAGCGGACATGGATGAAATTATCCGTACCGTTAAAGAGTGCACCCACATCCCTATTCATCCCCGACATCCATGGGCTGGTGAATTAGTCTTTACCGCTTTTTCAGGAAGCCACCAAGATGCTATTAATAAATGTTTACAACAGCAAGAAATAACAGCCCCTTGGCAGGTAGCCTATCTTCCCATTGACCCGAAGGACCTTGGTCGCAGCTACCAAGAAATCATTCGTATCAATAGCCAGTCAGGTAAAGGTGGGGCCGCATTTATCTTGCAGAATGAATATGGCATACAGATGCCTCGATGGTTACAACTAGCCTTTAGCCCCGTAGTTCAAAAAGTCACAGAGCATCATCAAGGAGCATTAAGCCCTGAAACCATTCACGAGTTGTTCTTGTCGTCATTTTCATCCGATGCCCCCTGGGCATTAGAGCACTACAATTGGGATGATCAAAAAGGATTAACCGCAACGGTTAGCTCTCAAAGTTCACCTAATGAACAGCCTTATGAGTTAAACGAAAAAAGCGACGGGCCATTACATGCGTTTGTATCTGCAATGAGCAAAAAAACGGGGTTTGATATAGAGATCCAAGATTATGAAGAGCATGCAGTTCAACACGCCAGTCAACATGAGTCGCACCAAACGGGAAGCAAAGCTCAAGCTGCAACCTACATTAATTTAAAAATAGGTGACGTTAACGCATACGGAACAGCGATGGCAGCAGATACATTGGGAGCAGCCTTGCAGGCTTGTCTTTCTGCGATAAACTATGCTGCAACATTAAAACAATCTACTTAGGTTAACGCTGGATGATAACAAACAACCTTTTCTCAAAGTTGCCTAAAGATCTCTCATCAGAAGTATTTGAGACCTTGGCACAAGGCAGCAACGTAAGAATTGAACGTATTGTATCTGAAGGCCAATGTACGGCAGATAACCAATGGTACGACCAGGATGACCACGAGTGGGTCATCCTGTTGCAGGGCAGCGCTGATATCCGATTTGCCGACAACCCCCCAACTAACTCTGCGTTAACCCACCTATCTCCAGGGGACTACATAAACATCCCCGCTCACACCAAACACCGAGTAGAATCCACGGATTCCGACAGCATTACGATTTGGCTGGCTATTCATTATCAGTAAATGTTGTAGCTCCGTGCATTTTTATCACTTTTGAGACCATTTAGGCTATTTTCTCTACAAACAATATCAAAAGCGCTAGAATCAAGCGATAAACATTCCCTAAGCGTGGGCTAACCAATTACAAATCATTACATTTGATGAATACATTTCATGGACGACGCCCTGCTTTAATGGAACACTACCGCCCCGACGGCATGTCCTGTTCATGTCTCGTTTACGTATGCGCCAGACGCCGGAGCAAGATGACTGATTTTGACGATATTCGCCCTTACCGGGACAACGAAGTACGTGATGTAATTGAAAGGTTACTAAATGGGCCAGACCTCATTCATACCATGTTGCATCATAAGTTTCCCAACATATCTTCTTGGGCTGAAGTGCCACTTTCGCTCGTGGTAAGATGGCTCATAAAGCGCGAACTGAAATCCGTTAGTACCGTCCATGACTTTCAAACATTGTTGGCAAAGTACTTAACCGTCAATGTTAAAAAAACCACGTCAGGATTCACCTCCAGCGGTCTTGATCAACTCGATCCAACGCAAAATTACACCTTTATCAGCAACCACCGTGATATAGCGATGGATCCCGCTTTTGTTAACCTAGCATTACATAACGCTGGTAGAGATACAGTGGAAATTGCCATCGGTGATAATTTACTCGCCAAACCGTTAGTCTCAGATTTGATGCGACTAAACAAAAGCTTTACCGTGCAGCGCTCCGTTCAAGGCATAAAAAACAAGTACAAAGCATTCAAAAATCTATCGACCTATATCAATAGTCGTTTAGAGCAGGACTCATCTATTTGGATTGCTCAGCGTGAAGGTCGCGCAAAGGATGGCGTTGATAAGACGGATCCCGCTATCATAAAAATGCTAACCATGTTCGGTAAGAAACAGCGACTTAGTTTCTCAGAAACCGTCAATAAATTAAATATTGTGCCCGTCTCAATCTCCTATGAGTTTGACCCCTGTGATTTATTAAAAGCCGAAGAATTACAAACCACAGAGCAACATGGGCAATATGAAAAAGCCGAAGGTGAAGATGTTCAAAGTATCATTAATGGCATTTCAAAACCTAAAGGCCAAGTGCACGTTAGCTTTGGTTCACCAATAATCGGCGATTTTGAAAATGCAGAAGAAATCGCCGACTTAATCGATCTACAGGTACTGAGCAACTACCAACTGCACGTTTCCAACCTTGTCGCTTTTGAACAGCTTGATCTAAAATCAGCGCTACTCAATGGTTTACAGAGTGACAACCTGAAACAGATCCAAGATAAAGCGCAGCAAGCACTACAAAAATGGCGCAGCAAGAATGCAGCGGAATATAGTGAACAAGCCGCCGAGTTTACTCAACGCATTCAACAGTACCCTCAGCGACTCCAATCTTATATTTTAGTCATGTACGCCAACCCATTGATTGAAAAATATCGCATGCAAATGGAATCGATGTCCGTATAGATAAGCATGCGATAAAAACAAGTAAAGAAGGCACGTGCACCTATGAGTGAATCACATTCATCCCCACCCGGTGCGGCACACGTATTGCCGCTGGACAATGACAGCGGATTTAATCGCTCCATATCAATATCAAGCACACGTATAGACGCGAATCTGATTCAGGTTCGCGGTGAACTTATTGATACTCGCCAAGATTTTGAAGACCCAGAAAAAACTATTCTCGTGCATAACATTGTCGCCAGAATCACCTTTCAATTAAGTGACAACATCATTACCGCCGCAGAATTTGGTTTGCCTAAGATGGCTTTTGAAGGAATGTGTGAAAAACTACCCACTTCTGCAGATGAACTTGTTGGCCTAAATATTTTTAAAGGTTTAAGTTTTAAAATACGTGCGCTGTATTCAGGCCCACGCTCTTGCTTCCATCTATCATCTGTGTTGCAGGCAATGTTGCCAGCCTTCTCTCAAGCGCGCTGTTGGAATAATGATTTTAAAGAGATGGATGAAAAACTACCGCCGAACCTGGTTCCTCAGGCAATGGATACCATGTACAAGTCTGTTAAAAACAGCTGTCACGCATGGTCTGCAAAAGACGGTGGGATAACAAAGGATTTCGAAGCGGGCAATTATAGCCCTATGCTTGAGAGAACATCACCCCGGTTATTCGGGCGATGGAAGCAAGAAGATAGTGAATAACAACCTTTTAAAAAATGTTAAAAAACACACTCTTGGCCGTACTGAGTGCTATAACGTTTATAGCCAGAATCTTTCATTGAATAACTGTCTCGTTTTCCTGCTAAATACGCACAACGTTTTTTCTTTGCCGCACGCTCATAGCTTTTTGTAGACACAGATTTATATGAGCGGGATTTACGGTAAGTTGGCGTTGACCCGCTTGTTCTAAGCTTATTTGCAGCAGTTTGATTGCGTATCATTGCATCCTTGGCACCACTAAGTACGGTGAGTTCCTGCAATTCCTCATCTATCCGTTCAGATCCCCCAACATCTTGCTCACCATAGTGCACAACACCCTGATCATCCGTCCATTTAAAGACTTTTTGTACTGGTTTAGGCTCTTGTATCGGTTCTGGTACAACAACATCAGGCTCAACAGCAACCGCTGTAACAACCGGCTGGCAAGCCTCATGCTCAGGTAAAGCCAAACATAAAATTGCTTGACGCTTTGGGTACGCAACAAAAGCCAATACAGCGATAAGGATACCTAGAATAAATGTTTTCACTAAAGAAGGTCTACTTTGGTTTATGTGTTAATGATTTTTTATATGATACCAAAAGTATAGCGCAGAAAGTCGAATTAGACTTTCCACACAATACTTTCGGCAACATCACATAGTAAACCTACACAGCATACCTACATAACAGGACAGTGCTCAGGCCTGGTAACCACCAACCCTGGCCAATCTAATATATCAAGGTAAGAACAATCTACTCCAGGATTCCCGGATAGGTTTAACGCTCTCAACGTTGTGAACTGCTCTACCCCCGACAAATCACCAACACCCGTATCAGATAAGTCCAAATTAACCAAAGGGTCAGCCCCCCAAGTTGCCGAAAGACCTAAGTCACCAAATGTTGTCAAAGGTATTCCACTAACATTAATTGAGATTAAATCCGCTTGAGCTGATAAAACATATTGTAAGTCCGGCAAAGGGATCAATGTATTTCCAGAGACGTCCAAATGAGTCAGCCCTGAAGGTTCAAACAGCCCAAAAACTTCAGTCAGGTTGCTATTAGAAATATTTAATTTCTTCAATTGAGGCATAGCGAGAACCTGCTGAATATTATTTTCACTAATATTAAGGAACTGTAACAATGCTCCAGCAGTGTTAAATTGTGTGACAGCCGTATTACCAATATCCAACCAAGACAATCGGGGCGATACCGCTAACGAAAAGTCAGTCGTTCCTAACGTTATTCCGTTCAGACCTAGCGCTGTTATTTCAGGGTTATTTTGCAGTACCACATCAATATCTGATAATACGATACCGCTGTTGTTCCCAACATCTAACGATCGTAATCCAAACAAGTTATGTAAAGACGACACATCCGTTAACTGATTACCATAAACATCAATACTGTTTAGGTTCTGATATTGAGACAACACGGCAATATTCGCTAATTGGTTGCCACGTAAACTTACGGACTCCAAGTTCACAAACCCATCAAGCAAGCTAAGGTCGGATATATTAGTACCGTCTAACGCCAATGTTCGCAACACACTTCGCTGTTCATATATCGGATACATCTCGCTTAACGTATCAGATATATCTCCACCAGCAGCACTCCCCCCGATAACATTATTAAGGTATAAAGCGGTCAAGCCGCTCACATCCACCCCAGACAATAAACCGGATAAATCATATCCAGAGTAGCCAGATATATCCAATTCCTTGAGAGTATAGCCTTGCAAAGAGAAATATTGATCAAGCGCTGTATTTGCAATATATAACTTCTCAATAAATGCTGGATTCACACCATAAAACGGCGCATAGAATATCGTATCAGAGACATTCAGCTCCTTTAAGTACTGGAACGCATTGAATGAAGGGTCCATCAGATCTGTCGAGCTAACATCCAAGACTCGAATTTGGTGGGCTTTGTTCCCAAAAGGTCCCTGCCCATTAAAAAGATAGGACTGCTCTAAACGCAACCCAGATAGCCGAAGTTCAACAATTGATTCCATGTAACCAAGGTGCTCTAAAGAATTAAGTTTCGTATTATTAGATAGGTTTAGTCGCTGAATCTGCATGGGTAAACTTAAGACGAAATCCTCAGCCAAACGATTATTTGCAACATCCAATTCCTTCAGGCGATAAGCATTGGTAAGATCCAACCAGTCAATATGGTTATCTGCAATCTTAAGCACTTGTAAATTTAGCATTGAACTCACATCAAAATAACTTAATCCCGTATTTGATAGATCAAGATAAGTTAATTGTGATAACCCATCCCACTGCTGAAGGCCTTCCATGTTGATCAATCCAGCAACACCCAACCGCTTAATTTCTATATCACCCAAAAAAGGTAACAATAAAAATCCATCTATAGGATTATTGGATAAATCTAGCAAATCCCATCCTTCCCTCTCTTCGAACCCTATCACGAAGCTTATCTCAGAAATAAGATTGCTACTTACATCCAGAACAGACAAGCTTGAAAATAGCGCAAAAGGAGGCACATACTGCAATTTATTATTCGCGATTTCCAAGTGCTCAAGAGCTTGATACCTAGAAAGGTTCTGTACATCCCAATTTAACAACCCTGTATTACTGAGTTTTAACTTCTTGATATCAGCCTGATTAGATTGATCCAGTATTCCAAAGAAATCCATATCATTTAGAGGAATATCGTTTAAACCAATAGATTCCAAGTATTGATTTTTTATCAGTACATTTTCCAGCTCACTTATCATGGCTATTGGATTACCAGATAAATCAAGATGGCGTAAATTTTCCTGGTCAAGCCCCCACAGGTAACTAATAAAATTATTTTCTGCCTTAAGTGTTGTTAAGCTCTCATAACCAGACACCCAGCCTAAATCAAACACTCCCATATCACTAACATCAAGGTATTCCAATTTCTTAAAATCACCATTATATGAATCTAAACCATTCTGCCAATATGTATCATCACGCTTTAACCCCGCGATATCTAGCGCCAACAAAGAGTCTTTATAATGAATGGAATCTAATACCTGAGATACTTCCATTTGAGAATATCCAACATATAAATATTTTATGCTTTCCATAGAAAAAGGTATTTCAGTCAAAAATGTATGGCTTGCATTAAGCAATTCCAACTGTAAACCCACTCCCCACACACTCTCCACAGGGTTATGGCTAATATCCAAAGAGGTCAACTGAGGAAGCAGGTACACGTCAATATTAACTATGCCTGTGTTTGATAAATTAAGAGCCCGCAGATTTGGTAAATCCAGATTAAAATCAGCATCGTAAGCACTCGGCCCTACCAAGTTTAACCCTGAAAGATCCAGTTCTTGCAGTAACCCAAGCCCGACAATAGCGTTCATCAAGGTTACTTTATCAGTAATATTTGTTGAGGATAGGTTTAGGCTTTGCAAATTAAACAAGCCATACAAAAAATCAGCGTTATCAACATTAGTATTGGATAACGATAACGAATCCAACCAAACCAAACCTGCTATATCATTACTGTATTCAATAGGATTAAACCCTGCGTTAAGCCCTATCAAACCCGCAGGAAGTCCTGCAAGATTCGAAATATCATTATGGGATATATCAAGATACTCTAGCGTCGGCGACATCAATTCTGCTGGCAGCTCTTCGAGGTGAGTGCCCGAAAGATTTAAGCGAACCAATTGCTGAAAGAGCGTCTCGTTATTGGTTTGCACTTGAGGTGTTCCGGTTCCTTTCAGCTCTAACTCTATTATCTGAGTATTGTTCTGCTCTAAAGCAGAGAACACATCTATACCTGACAGATCTATTTCATTAAGCCTTAGCGTGTGCAGGCCTGGATTGAGCATAATAATAAGTTCAATATTGAATGGTTCAATGTCACTTCCCGAAAGGTCCAACTCCGATAGATTCGTTAAAAAAAAGCTTGGATCCCCACCCTTCATATTTTTGGCTATCAAGCGTTCAAGGCCGATGAGTTCATTTAATCCATCCAGCCCTGGGATATTTAAATCACTGATATCAAGATATCGCAAACTTAACCGACTATCACCAAGAGCCCCTACAATGTCATACACACTAAAGTAGTCAGGCACATCAATTCCAGCAATACCCAGCGTATGAAGTTGTTTTGTATTATTCAATACACCTTGAACATCCTCAAACTGAAAGTCTGTATAGCTCACATCAAGCACCTTAAGGTTATTTAACCCGCTTGGAAGAAAATCAAAACCTGTTGAATGATTAAGGTAGAGCTCTCGCAAGTTTGACGGCAACAAACCTAGCTCAAGGTTATTATTGTTACTTAGATCCAACACTTCTATATCACCCAACTGATAAAAATCTGCATAATCAATATGCGTATCCGCCAATTTAAGTATTTTAAGAGGCAATCCATCAAGCATTGAAAAGTACTGGTTTCTAAGATCAATACCAGACAGGTCCAAATAAGATAGCTTATTAGCGCTCGCTACCTGAGAAAATACTGAGCCCGTATCCGCAATAGGAAGATAAGAAACATCTAAGTGTTTTAACTTATTAAGGTTCGCGACCTCTGGAAGGGTCGTTGAGTAGGTATGCCCAACATCCAAGTATTCAAGATTATGCAATTGATTAGAAAATGTTAAATCGACAATGGGATTATCATTAATTGACAATACCTTCAACCCAGAAAACAACGATAAATCACCAGGATGCACTATATGGTTTCGCGACAAGTCTAAAGACTCAATTTTTGAAGTGTTCACACCGAACGAAATAACATCCGAAATATTCTCAAGCCCCAAATTAGCCACGCTAACATTTTTAATTGCAGGGCTATTGCTAATTACTTGGTGAATATCATTGATATCCAATGATATATCCCCAGACACATCCAAAAGAGTTAGTGTCGTTACCGAAGATAGATCACCGACAAACCCGGCATTTCCTGCCAAGATCAGTTCATGAACATTCTTTGGAAACATTATAGAAGACAAACGTGTACTCGACATATCGAGGTGACGTAATCCATCCAATTCCGCTATTGATGAATCTACAGCACTATAATCACTACCCTGCACACTAAGCCATCGCAAATTATTAAATTGATATAGGCTGAGAGGACCTTCCCGATACATGCCTGCAACATCAAGTTTTCTTAAACGTAGAGGTTGCTGAATACTTTGAAACAACGAGTAAGGATCCTGATACCATTGCTCGCCATATAAATCCGACACAACTAACGATTCAAGTAAAGGCATCGTAGTTAACTTTGATGTCAACTCAGTAATTGAGGTCTTTGAGCCTCGAACATTCAACGATTTGATGGAGCGTAAGTCGAAGTCGTTCAATGTGAGTTGGGTATGGCTAATATCCAACTCTCTGAGTCTCAACAACTCCATCCCTGATAAACCACCCACCTCAAGCACCGGGTTATTACTGACATTTAATCCCTTAAGGTTCAAAAAATACAACCCGCTAATCCCATCAATCCCCATATCCGAAAGATTTAAATTTCTTAGCGTATCAAATTGGTTAAACATTAAGTAGCTTTCGCTAACCGTATTTCCTGACATATCAAGATCTGTCAATCCAGAAATAGTAGAAAGCAACCATGTAATCGCATCACCATCCAATCGATTATTTGATACGTTTAGCTTTTCCAATCCTACTATTAGCTCTATACCCGCTAATTGCTTCAAGTTTAAACCACTAATATCAAGCGAGATTAAGCCCACAAAATCACCAAATGGAAACTCACCCGACAATGCATTATCAGACACATCAAGTTCTTTTAATCCGCCTGCTACCGGTAACAACACCCCATAGTCATCAAACCCTGTATCACCAATAGCAAGTAACTCTAGGTGCATTAACTGAGAAAAATCAGGGAAGATATTTATCGAGTTATTACGAAAAGACAACTCAACTAAACTAGGTTGATTTACCAGGGTAGCAACATCATGTAACCGCGTACTATCAATATTAAGCACGTTTAATTGAAAATCAGTTGGCTTACCACCTTCGTCTTCAATAAAAATCCCACCTAAATCAGCCAATGATTCAAGCGGTAGGTCCGCCAAGAACAACCTCTTTAGTCCTTTATTGTTATTAATAACTTCAGCGAGACTGGTTTTATCCAAATTCGGATTATGAGACACTTCCAAAGAAACAAGGCTATTTAGCTGAGTAATGCCTTCAAGTGATTTTAAAAAATTGCCATTTACGTTTAATACTTCCAGAGACTGTAATTGGATCAGCGGCTGCAGGCTTTCTAGGACGTTATTAGCAGCATTCAGCTCCTTTAAAGTCAAAACCCCAGAAACAAAATCAAGATCGCGTATCCCCGTATTTTCTATTTCCAGAACCTTCAGCGGTAAGGAAGAACCAGAAAAGTACATTCCTGTAAGCACAATGTCATTTAGCCATAAATGTGAAATATTTTTATTGCTATCAAGAACGGTCACTATTTCCGACTGATCTGAAATGGGATTACCAGACAAATCTAGATGCGTAAGTGTTGAAAGCTGCGAGAGACTCGATACCTGCGTTATGGTATTACCACCCAAATACAACTCTTCCAATCGCGAATGGATATTGTTACCAAAGTAGAGATCTTCTATATAGTTGTCACTTAAATCAAGTACTCGCAGGTTGTTAAAGAACTCAATCCCAGCAAATTGCTCAATTTTTTTATCTGCACACCTAACGTCAGTTACCTGTTCATTATACTGCCAAGCATTTTCTTGTACCGCTAACTCCACACACAGCCTTAGCCCTTCCGACCAAATCGTTGAGGTATTAAGGTCAGTAAAGGTCACATCGACCACCACTTCCGCCGTCACCTGACCATGCGCATTGCTTGCCGTTAATGTATAAGTTGTTTGTGTCATGGGAGATACCATTATTTCAGTATCATCCGCTGATAAAACATCATCACTGGGTAAAATTGAAATATTATCAGCACCAGCCACCGACCAATGCAGCGCTACAGGCTCTCCTGCCCGCGTATCACCTTGATAAAATCCAAAATCTAAAATCTCAGGTAACGGCGGTGCAGGAATCACTGTCACCGTTAATAATTCCGTTGTTGTTTTTAACGCGTCTTTAATCATCGCGGTTGTGGTCAGGGTATATTCAGTCGTTTCTACTGGCATTACACTTGATGAACCAATCAAATCAACATCGCCTAGACCTGGCTCGATTGCCATGGTGATATCGGTTGCCCCCTCTTCATAAACCACACTCCATGACAATGTGGAGGATTCACCTGCATTAACCTTTTCTGGTTCTGCTGTAAACTCAACTTGAGGGTTGCCTTTACAGCCACTCATTAGTGCAATCAATACAAAAACAAAGGATAACTTTCCAACAGCACTCCCTGTCACCCTGCCTAAAGCATTCATTAAAGTACTGCCAAAAGCTTTCTCAAAAAACGTTTCTACAACAAGCGACCTCATAAAATCTCCCTGAACAACAGCCTTGATTTGTGATTTTTTATATTTATACAGCTATACAGAAGGGGATTTAAAAACAGAATAAATGATTGACCTATAAGCGACATCTATCGCGTGTCTAATCCCTTAGCATAAGCAATCATTCATTCTAAACGCATTAGTTCAATTTACAATTACCTTTTTGTTACCAACTGCAATCGTAAATATACTGCTCCTAACATCACAAATAGTAACCAACCACTGATTGATCCGCCACCTGAAGCTCTAGGGCTGCTGAACATAGGTTGGTGACTATCAACTCTTACTGGTTTTGCTTGCTGCTGTTGTCGTACATTCCTAGTATTTTGTTCGTTTTCTACTCGTTTCTTGTTATTTCTAGCAATACCTTGCTGCTGGTACACTTCTTCTCTCACAACAATCATTGACGTTAAATCAGTCACCAATCCATATTCCAATGCCGTTTCAACCATCGCTTGTTTTAGGTCTGCGTCGTCACCGAGATAATCGATTCGATTCTGTAATTGCTCTATCTTCTCAAAAGCCCACAAGCGCTCCAACTCTGGGTTGCTTTCATCAATGCCAGGCAATGTAATTGTTGTTTTATACTGTTTTTTTTCTGCACCTATTTTCCCTTTCATTGTGATGGTGACGTCACCTGGCTTAAAATAATGCCCTGTCACTACAAGCTGTTCGCCTCGATAAAGTGTTTGCAGTTTTTCTGGGGTTATATCCGCAACACCACCACCCTTGATATGAATCGACACATCACGAAACGCTTGATGGGTCATTTTATCCGCTGCCAACATCAGCTGCCCAATAATATCGTCGGAGTTTGAAATGCTAACGGCAAAACCGTTCGAAATATCTGTCATGCTTTGTAACAGGGGCCGGTTGGCACTATTGCCCATCACAAAGGTAAATAGCCGCGCATCGTATCGCTCTAACAGTTTTAGAAACCCTTTCTTTTCAGTAACACCAACATTTGCTACACCGTCAGTTACCAAAATCATCGCAGTGGGACGGTCAGAGTTCAAACCGTTAAGCCCTTTCTTCATTCCTTCATAAAGATTAGTACCACCATTCGGCCCATGGTTTGATAACGACGTAATCATTCGCTCAACATTGTCTTTTGTTGCGGCTAAATAACCACGACTAAGCTCAGTGGCAGAATTATTAAATAACACCACTCGAAACCGGTCTTCCGGTCGTAGTTTATCAAGCCCTTGGCGAACACCCTCCACTAAAGTGGCGTACTTCCCTTGCATAGAGCCTGATATATCCAATACAAAAACCCAGTCGCTTCCGTTATAGATGGGAGCCAAATCATCACCTGGTGTTAATGTCATCATAAACGTACCTTTGGCTTTACCTGCTTCTCGATAAACCTGCATATCTACACTTCCCGGCAAACCTTCTTGCAAACGCCAGTAAACGGCAATGTCTTGATTAAGTTTAATGACTGATGTTGTGGGAGGAATAGGTTTATTCTGCTCTTCACTCTTCAAACTGGCTCCCTGTAAACCTTCTCTCTGTTGCACGTCATTCACCAAAGAAACTTCCCACTCTTGAGGTGACACCTGCTGAACATTGGCCGCGGGGTGTTTCGGTAACCGCATGGCATCCAAGGGATAGCCTGATTTTAATCGTAAATTAAAACTAAACTTTTCTGATACCGTTTCATTACGTGACCAAAATGCTAACGCTGCCTCATCCACTCCCCCATCTTCTAACGGGTAAAGATATCGCCCGACACCAAGATCAACATGCACCGCCTGCACATACACCAAACGGATTCGCACATCACTATGAGCCCTAACCGGTGAAACAGAAATATCAAACGTCTTATATGCATTTTTCTCGACCAAGGCGACATCCTGTCCCACCGCTTTTTGCTGCTCATAGATCTTACGCGCCTTTTGTTTACGCACTACCTCACCAATAACCGGCTGATCATCAATCCAGTAGGTAAACTCTCCCACTGCCGCTTTTTCAGGTACAGGAAAAGAATACAGTGCATCAAGATCTTGGTTATGGGAATTTCCAAACACCTGTTCTATGGACGTAGTGACATAACCGCTTTCAATAACCACGTCGACGTGATGCTCTTTGATGGATAACCCCGGCAATTGCGTATTGCGGGGTTGTAACAGACCAGCGGCATTAACAAAGGAAGCGGATAGCATTAAACCCCACATCATAAGTACCATTAATATTGATTTCATCGATTTAACTCCTGTTATTGAAAATAATCCACGCTAGTGTGCAACGATAAAACCCACCAAAAAAGCACAACAATCAAGGTTGAATAGCTAAGTACCCTAGGTATTGCGCCATAAGACTTTTGCCCATAAAAGGTGCTTGGCATGATTCAACAAATAGCTTGCCACCTATTAACAAGCATCTATAAATTATTCAACTACACTTTGGGGAAGCCTAAGATCATAGTGTTATCCTTTTAGAAAGTGCTAAATACTCTACTGTATCCATCCTTATCAACTCTGAAATTATTCACTTAATATGGATGCTGATGACGAAGAAAACACATACGCCAACCTCCCGCGTCGGATCCTTGATCTCGCGCTATACCCTGGTAATACTCACGCTGCTAAGTCTCTTGGGTATTGCAGGCGCTTATCTCTATCTATCCAATATTTCGAAACAAGTCATCTCTGACAATTCTGTTTCTGGTGCCCGTCGTTACCTAGAAGCGCTCTCGGAATTCCGTACACTCTACACCTCTGAAGTCGTCAAAACTGCTAAAGAACAAGGCCTTACGGTGACCCATAATTACAAGGATATCGAGGGCGCCATCCCTTTACCTGCGTCACTAAGCATGGCATTGGGGGAAAAAATCGGTAGCCACCAGTCCGGGGCACAAACCTTTTTGTATAGCCGCTACCCATTTCCTTGGCGCACCGAAGAAAACAAAGCCTTATTCTCCCAGCTCTTTGTGAAAGAGGCCTGGTTAACCCTTTCCCAATACCCAGACCAAGCCTACTTTAAATTTGTCGAATATAACGGCCGTCCCTCTATTCGTTACGCCGTTGCCGATAAAATGCGCGCGGCTTGCATCGATTGCCATAACAATCATCCTGATACACCGAAAAATGATTGGAAAGAGGGGGATGTTCGGGGGGTTATGGAAGTCATATTACCCATTAACGTGGCGCAAGCGGCCGCCCAAACCACTATCGATGCAACCTTCTCCATTTTAAGCTTAATCACACTATTACTAATGGTGGTGATGGGGCTTGTCTTTACTCGTATGAGCAATGATAAAAATACTCTGTTAAGCAGCCGTGACAATTTACTTATCCAGCGCAATGAAATTGAAACCCAAAATAAGGAGATCAAAAAAGCACATCAACAACTCTCTATTCACGCTGCCGAATTGACCACGGCGATTCAATGTAAATCTGATTTCCTTGCCTGTATGAGTCATGAAATCCGCACACCCATGAACGGTGTTATCGGCATGTTAAATTTGCTTCTGCGCACCCCCATGGAAAAAGACCAACAGCACAAGGCCATGACCGCCAAAACCAGTGCGGAGTCTCTGCTAGTCATAATTAATGACATCTTGGATTTTTCCAAAGTTGATGAGGGAAAGTTAGATTTAGAGCACATTGAATTCAATATTATCAAAATGCTCTGTGAGCTAACGGACTCTATGGCTTTTAGAGCCGAGGCAAAAGGCTTAGAACTCATCGTCGATTTCTCTAATATCGCCTATACGCAGGTCAAAGGTGACCCTGGACGGTTGCGGCAAATATTAACCAATTTAATCAGTAACAGCATTAAATTTACCGACCAAGGCGAAATTGAGTTCAAGGCCAGTTTACAAGTCATCAATGAATCTGAATGCATATTATATTGTAAAATTAAAGATACCGGGATCGGCATTCATCCCGATAAACAATCCTCATTATTTGATGCTTTTAGCCAAGCAGACTCATCAACAACACGAATATATGGAGGTACCGGCCTCGGTTTATCTATTTGTAAACAGTTAAGTGAACTGATGGGTGGCAGCATCAGTTCAGCCAGCAAATTAAATGAAGGGAGCTGCTTTGAATTTACCGCATTACTAGAAATCAGTAACCTATCTCCCCCCTCAAAACCAGATATGCCCGTTGATAATTTATCAGTACTTGTTATTGATGATAATCAGTGTTCAGGCAACGTCATTAAAACACAGTTGGAAACCTGGGGCATTCAAGTTACCTATCTCGCGAATGCCATCACTGCGTTACAACATTTAAGCCAAGAAAAAGAATCCTCAAGCACCACGACTTATGATGTGATTTTCGTTGACATGATCATGCCAGAATTGGGAGGGGACGAATTCATTAAGCGCGTCAACGCGAGTCCCTCATTAAGAGGTAACAAACTTATATTGATGTCTTCGCTAACCCATCGACACGATAAAGCCTATTTTGACGAGCTAGGGTGTATTGGCAGCTTCCCCAAACCTGCAACCCCCTTCCACCTTATTAACGCCCTACATCTCTGCTTATCACACACTACGCCTACACACACCGAAACCACTCCTACCCTAGAAACAAATAATGAGATGGGCACCACATCAACACTTGAAATCGCTTCTAAAAAGATATCACATCACCCTTGGTCTATTCACAGCAGGGTTTTATTAGTAGAAGACAATGAAATCAATCAAATTGTCGCATCCGGTATTTTAGAAGATTTCAGCATTAGCGTAGAAATAGTTGCTAACGGACAAGAAGCGATTAATGCGCTTGAATCTGCTATCGACAAACCCGCTTTTGACTTGATCTTCATGGATTGTCAAATGCCCGTACTCGATGGTTATCAAGCTAGTAGGTTAATTCGAAAGGGTGAAGCTGGATCCTTGAATACTAAAATACCCATTGTCGCTATGACCGCTAATTCGATGAAAGGCGACAAAGAAAAGTGCCTTGCTGCGGGGATGGACGATTATATTAGCAAACCCATAGAAATAGATAATGTCGAAGCGATATTAATCACCTGGCTCACAGTGAAGTAGGATTCATATATGCCCCGCGATATCAGAGAGTCGCATAGTAAAAGATTATCACCATGATTCAATATTCGACTATAGTAAAAAAGGAATAAAGGTTGATATTTAATCAACATAAAAAACGCGTGTTTATATGGCAATAACGAACCAAAGCCAGGCCCTGAAAATAGCCATCAGTCAGGCGAGGATACTACCCGGCTGTATTTAAAAGCAGGGATCAATCACAGACAATCAAGATTCCACAATACAATTGTTGAGGTAGAGTAGCGATGAATAAAACCCTTCTTGTACGACTTGTCGTAACATTAATTTTAATTGTTACAAATACGGCCGCGTTCGCAGGTCAAAGAGACGTGGCGACTGACTTAACCACTCTCTTACGATCTGCTAGAGCCATCACCGTAAATAGCAATACAATCAACGACCCCAGTGCTTTTAATATTAGTAATTTTGTTACCGAAACTAAACGCAAATATGAGAAATCAGCAGGAAAAAAATTCGATGAGTCTGATGTTCTACTAACTCAGCTTATGGATGCTATTACGTATGTGATAAAAAATGCTAAGGAAGGTCAATATGTAGGTAAATGGAAAACAGGAGCCTATGCCAATAAATTTCTGCCTGCTCGTTTTGCGCGGCTAGTAGGTCTTAGATTTGAAAAGCTTACTAATGGCAAGGCTATCATTCGACTTACAACGTCAAGTCAACTATTGGTAAACACTGAAAATAAGGCCGATGCATGGGAGACTGATGTGATAGAACAAAAATTTAGAAACCCAAGCTGGCCAAAAAATAAGATGCATGACAATTATACCAATGACGGATATCGACTCATATTACCTGAATATTATACAGCAGGGTGTTTGACCTGCCATGGTGGCGAACAAGGAAAGGCCATTCATGCTGAGCCTGTGGAGGGTCAATTGGGTGCATTTGGTGGCGCCATTAGCGTTCTGCTCTATGATGAAGATTAAAGCAGGTCTATATTTATAGTGAAATCGATAGGTTATTCACTGTGGAGTTTTGACGTGGCTCAATGGAGTTGACCGCGTCATAGTCACATGCAAATTGTAAATTAATCACAAACATCAATTTCCTTCACGATGAGTACTTGTGGGGAAATACACTTTTTCGTAAGATTCCCTCATTGCACTCTTATTTTTGGGAAAGATATGAATCAACTTCACGTTAGTGGTCTCTGCGCCTCATTGTTGTTACTCAGCGGCTGCCCGACCGGCTCCACATCAAATTCACAATCTAGCCAGTTTAACGATGGGCTTAACGCAAAAATCCAAGCAAACATTCATGAGGGCGAGAGCAGCGCCAAGGTAGTGGCAGCTGCATTTCAAGACGGTGTACGAGTCAACCTTAT
>MAAC01009944.1_pt1 | contig 138122 bp, 111 predicted proteins | sample 1115981 | NCBI WGS metagenome assembly MAAC01 (sample SAMN04961126, study PRJNA320927) | seawater metagenome | isolation source: sample BD02T64 sea water enriched with oil for 64 days | place: USA:Gulf of Mexico | collected 2013-07-27
ATGGAACTTATCCGTAACATCGCTATCGAGCACAGTGGTTACTCAGTATTTGCTGGTGTTGGTGAGCGTACACGTGAAGGTAACGATTTCTATCACGAAATGAACGATTCTAACGTACTCGATAAAGTATCGTTAGTTTACGGTCAAATGAACGAGCCTCCAGGAAACCGTTTACGTGTTGCCTTTACGGGTTTAACTATGGCTGAAAAATTCCGTGACGAAGGTCGTGACGTATTGTTCTTCGTAGATAACATTTACCGTTATACTCTTGCGGGTACTGAAGTATCAGCACTACTTGGTCGTATGCCATCAGCTGTTGGTTATCAACCAACGCTTGCTGAAGAAATGGGTGTATTACAAGAGCGCATTACTTCAACTCACAAAGGTTCAATCACTTCAATCCAAGCGGTATACGTACCTGCGGATGATTTAACTGACCCTAGCCCTGCAACTACCTTTGCTCACTTAGATGCAACTGTTGTATTGAGTCGTGATATTGCTTCACAAGGTATTTACCCAGCTATCGATCCACTTGACTCAACTTCGCGTCAGTTAGATCCGTTAGTAGTTGGTACTGAACATTACGAGACAGCTCGTGGTGTACAAACAGTATTACAACGTTACAAAGAACTTAAAGATATCATCGCTATTTTAGGTATGGATGAGCTATCTGAAGAAGATAAGCAAACTGTATTCCGTGCACGTAAAATACAGCGTTACTTATCTCAGCCGTTCTTCGTTGCTGAAGTATTTACTGGTTCGCCAGGTAAATATGTACCATTAAAAGACACCATTGCTGGCTTTAAAGGCATTTTAGCAGGTGACTATGATGATATGCCTGAGCAAGCGTTCTACATGGTTGGTGGTATCGAAGAAGCTATCGAGAAAGCTGCTAAGATGTAATTAACTAGTAAGCACTTATACCTAGTGTGAGTGCTTACAGTAATAGGGGTCGAGTCAAATGGCATTATTAACTGTTAATCTTAATGTAGTAAGTGCAGAAGAAAGCTTATTTTCGGGTAGCATTAAATCATTACAGATCACAGGTAGTGAAGGTGAGTTAGGCATTATGCCTGGTCACGCACCTTTACTGACCTCACTAAAACCTGGTATGGCATTAATCACCACAAAAGATGGTAGTGAAGAAGTTATCTATCTTTCTGGTGGTATGTTAGAAGTTCAACCAAATAACGTTATCGTGTTAGCTGATGTTGCTACTCGCGGTGCAGATTTGGATGAGCAAGCTGCTCTTGAAGCAAAACAACGTGCAGAAGAAAATATGAACGCTCATGGCGCTGGTGTTGACTTTGCTGTTGCTGCTGCCGAATTAGCTCGTGCTGTAGCACAATTACGTGTTATTCAAGCGACTAGCAAGAAAAGCTAACCAATAGACGATATTATAATCGTACTATAAAAAATTTTAGTGAATTGATTATAAATGCCCTGTTTCTTATTGTAACAGGGCATTTTTTTATAAAAATAAGTGTGTTATTCGCTGATATGCTAAGTAATACCAATTGCACTAATTAATTGCTCATCTTCAACTGGTCTAAATCTACAATTTCTCCGTTGCGTTCAATCCCAATAGCCAGCTATTGCTTAATCACGCGCCTTGAACTTGAAAATTTATCCTCACTGAATTTTGATCACTAAATTAATCCAAATGGTATAATAGGTAATTAGTGTCAGATTACTAATATAAACAAGCGAATTATGAACACCTTCCCTATTTTTTCTGCATAAAACCTATGATTAAAGGACTAATACACTTTTAAATAAAGCTGCTATGCTAATTATACAAGTAAGCTAGCTTTGAATAGAGCCGTACTTGAATTACTGCAAGAATCATTACTATGGATAAAAATATTTAAATAGGAAGAGTAATAGATGAAACGTATAATTTTACCTATATTATTAATAAGTAGCGCTGTATTTGCTACTGAGCCATTAACTAAAACCGAAAAAGGTGAAGTTGAATCATTATTGGCAGAAGCGGCAAGTAAATTGATTTACCTAGACCGAGATTGTGGTAAAGCAATAGATGCTGAAAAATTTAAAGAGTTATCTAAGTTAAAGGCTTTTTCTGACGGTTATATGACCATCGAAGGGATTAGCTGGGATCGTGTTAAACGTAAAGCTCATCAAGAATATGGTATGTTAAAAATTGAAGCACCGTTAGGTGAGCTTTGTGAACAATACAAAGCAGCTATAAAAGGCAACTACAAGTTCTTAAAATAGCATTTATATTTGTCTAATTTATTTTTGAAAAAGAAAAAGCGCTAACTAGATAGCGCTTTTTTTATCTCTGTATAATAGTCCAAGGGGTATAAATTGAATTTACCAAGCGGAGCCAGTTTTATTATAGAAAAAATATCATTATGATATTACTTACGATGAATGAGCCAGTAACATTAATTTTATCGAATATTACGTACTGATAACAAATGAACGTTTTTAGCTAACGTTAATACTTGCTTCACTCATCAAGACTGCATGCCCACCTACACGTATGGTTAAGTCTTTAGTTTGTTGGTTATCCATTTCAACATAAAACATACTTTTTCGAGCATCATTAGCGCCACGCTGTATGGCAAAGATGTGGGTTCCTGATTGTACATGAGGATGATCACAAATGTTATTAGCAAAAGCTGCAATAGCCCCACCAATAGGTGGATCTTCATGATGTGCTATGGCAGGCCCTAATAATCGAGCATGGAAATCAGCAGGGTTTTCATCGGTATTATTGGCATAAAGTAATATTTCTTGTGCTAATGAACTCGGTGCAGAAGAGTTACTCCATGCTGCTTCGTTAAATTTAGCCTCACGAATTGCAGTATAAGATTTTATTGGCACAATAAGATAAGGCACACCACACGACACAATTAATGGTCTGTAATTGTCAAAACCAATATCTGAAGGAGTTAGTGATAACATTGCTGCCAGTTCTTCGGTTGTTGGAGTATAATAATCAACAGCTGCATGGGTATCATAAGTTTGTTGCACTAAACCAGCACTGCCATCATTATTTTTAGAAACATAGCTATTAACTATTTGTTCATGATCTTTAAATGATGAATTCAAGTTAATTTGGGTATGTTTTTTAGATAGCTCAATTGTTTTTGTTTGTGCTAAAACATAGCTAGCTGCGAGTACTGTATGAATACTAGCGGGCAGTTCTTTTTCTTTAGAGAAAACACGAATTCCATAGCTATTAATATTGTCATCGGAAGATAAAAAAATAGTACTAGATGTACTTAGTTCACCGGCTATTTGTTGCATTTTTTCTGGTGATAAACCACTTGCATTGGGAAATACAGGTAGTGGTACGCCATGAAAAGCTTGTTCAGTAAAAACGTCAGCGGTGTAATAATTATAATTCATGATGGCTCCTTACTGCTTCTAATTGGATAGTGCTTCCTTCAAGACGCACCGGATAAGTATTTACCTTTATACCATCATCTTCAAGGCAAATTCCTGTAGCTAGATCAAAATGTTGTTTGTAAAGTGGCGAAGCGACCACTATTTTTTCATCTAAACTACCAATTAAACCCCTAGATAAAGTATTGGACTCGCTAAAAGGACAATAATTGCTAATAGCATACAATTGCTCTGAACCTGCTTGGTCAATAACTTTAAAAATTGCTACTTGTTGATCTTCAAATAAAGCACAAACACCAATGTTTGGTAGTATGTCGCTAGTTTCGCAAATATCTTCCCATTGTTTTATATTTGTCATGATTTAATTCCTCTCTTATTTCACTTCAGTAGCAAGTGATTTTTCATCAGCAAAAGCTGGACGTATTTGCTCACGTTCAGTGGTAAAAATGATATTATCATCTTGTTTATCACTGTTAATAAAGTGAGCAAAGCGTTTCATTTTCTCAGGATCATCAATGGTTGTTTTCCATTCACATTGGTAGGTATTAACAACATTAGTCATTTCTTGTTCTAGCTCTGCAACTAAACCTAATTTATCGTCAATAATCACCGATTTTAAGTATTCTAAACCACCTTCCATATTGTCCATCCATACCGATGTACGCTGTAAACGGTCGGCAGTACGAACGTAGAACATTGTAATACGGTCAATGTATTGAACCAGCTGAACATCGTCTAAGTCTGAAGCGAATAAATCACCGTGACGAGGTTTCATACCGCCATTACCACACACATAGAGGTTCCAACCATTCTCTGTAGCAATAACACCGAAATCTTTACTTTGCGCTTCGGCACACTCACGGGTACAACCAGATACAGCTAATTTTATCTTGTGAGGAGAGCGTAAACCTTTGTAACGATTTTCAAGTAAGATAGCCATGCCCATAGAGTCTTGTACACCGTAACGACACCAAGTTGAGCCTACACACGATTTAACAGTACGTAATGATTTACCATAAGCGTGACCCGTTTCAAAACCTGCATCAACTAACTTTCTCCAAATAGGAGGAAGTTGCTCAACTCGTGCACCAAATAGATCTATACGTTGGCCACCAGTAATTTTAGTATAAAGGCCGTAGTCTTTTGCTATTTCACCTAAAACAATCAGTTTTTCAGGGGTGATTTCACCACCAGGAACACGAGGGACAACAGAGTAAGTACCATCTTTTTGCATGTTACCCATATAAAAATCATTAGTATCTTGTAAGCCTTGAAGTTTATTATCAAATACGTGCTCATTCCAACAAGAAGCAAGTATGTTGGCAGCGGTAGGCTTACAGATATCACAACCTAAACCGGTACCGTGTTTTTCAAGTAATTCATCAAAAGATTTTATTTTCTCAACACGTATAATGTTATATAAATCTTGACGGGTATAAGAAAAATGTTCACAAAGGTCAGTATTAACTTCAACGCCTAATTTCTCTAGTTCACAGTTAAGCACTTGTGTTACTAAGGCAGCACAACCACCACAACCGGTAGCCGCTTTAGTACAAGACTTTATAGCTGCCATGTCGGTTGCACCGGCTTCTACCGCCTCAATAATATCGCCTTTGGTCACGTTTAAGCATGAACATAGTTGTGCTGAATCAGGTAAGGCATCTACTCCTATACCACTAGAGCTGCCATCTACACTAGGAAGAATTAACCCTTCTGGCTCAGCAGGAAGTTCCATTTTATTGAGCATAAACTGCAGTAATGAGCCATATTCAGCGGCATCACCTATTAGCACAGCGCCGAGTAAATATTTATCATCTTCGCTGACGACTATTTTTTTATACACTTCTTCACGATCATTTACATAGGTATAACTGCGAGAGTTTGGAGTATTACCATGAGCATCACCAATAGAGGCTACATCAACGCCCATCAGTTTTAGCTTAGTACTCATGTCTGCGCCAGCAAATTCACTTGTTCCTGTTCCGGTTAAGTGATCAACGACGGCATGTGCCATCGCATTACCTGGGGCAATTAAGCCAAAAATTTTGTTATCCCATAAAGAAACTTCACCAATGGCATAAATATCTTTGTCTGAAGTTAAACAATTATTATTAATAACCACACCACCACGTTCGCCCATGGTTAGTTTGGCTTGGCGAGCTAATTCGTCACGAGGGCGAATGCCGGCAGAAAATACTATAATATCTGTGTCTAATACTTCACCGTCGGCAAAACTCATTTTGTGAAAGGTTTTATCGCCATCACCAATGTTTTGGGTGTTTTTTTGGGTATGAACACTAACGCCTAAGTCTTGTATTTTTTTACGTAACATGGCGCCGCCGCCATCATCAATTTGTACGGCCATTAAACGTGGTGCAAACTCAACTACGTGAGTTTGTAATTCTAAATCCATTAAGGCTTTTGCTGCTTCTAACCCTAATAAGCCGCCACCTATCACGGTGCCAATTTTAGCTGTTTTGGCTGCTGCAGTGATTTTCTCAAGATCCGCAATGGTACGATAGACAAAAATATTGTCTCGTTGATGACCAGGGACTGGTGGTACGAAAGGAAAAGAACCCGTAGCAAGAATAATTTTATCGTAACTAACTTCAAGACCGGACTCTGAATGTACAATCTTGTTTTCGCGATCAATTTGGGTCGCTTTATTACCAATATGCAAAGTGAAGTTATTTTTAGGATAAAAATTATCGTGAACCATGTTGATATCATCAACTGATTGGGTTTTAAACCATGCCGTTAAATGTACTCTATCGTATGCAGGAAGAGGCTCTTCACCAAATACAGTTACTTGGTAATCATCAGCTTTACCAGACTCAACCAAATACTCTAAAAAATTGTGGCCTACAGGGCCATTACCTATTACTACTAATTTAATTTTTGCACTCATATTAAATACCCATCACCTTGTCTAACATTATGCCTTGCTATCGCAAGTAACGTACCAAGCAATAAAAAACATCACAACACTTTGATTTAAAAGTATTTAGTGTTTGTTTTTGCTGTTGGTTGAATTTCGGTGATGCTTTAGTAAAAGGCGATAAAAACAATAGTTGCACACTTGGTGTGCAACTATTGACATAAAACTCACTTGTACTGAAACTAACAATAATTAATATTTATTCTATAGTTAGTAAACCTTTGGGAAAAACTGTGATTATGAATGTCTGAAGCCTCAACGAATTATTTTGTCTCAGTTGCAGAGATAGCAGCAAAACTAGACCAAGCAACCCATATTGCGCAACAACTGTCATTAACGGCAAGTAATGCTAGAGCCGTAGCACTACGAGCAGGAGAAAGAGCTGCTGGTTTTCGACCGTTAACTGATTTTATAGATAGATTAGCGGAGGTAACTATTTCATCATCTAAAAAAATTAACTTATTAGCATCAAGATTAAGTCTTACCTCGGCAAACAAAGTGCGTGCTGATAATGCCATCGCACATTTTCATGCTGTTTATATAAAAGCAAAAGATTCTCCCTATTTGAGTAGCTTAGACCCACAATTTTTGTGTTGCGAATCAACTCAACAAGGCTTGAATAGAAAATACCGTCGGCAAATAGATCAACTTAGTGATGAGTTGGAGATGTTAAGTAGTGAACTACGCAACGCGGTTATTTTAGCAACATTATCGAGAGTTGAAGCATCGCAGGCGGGTTTGCAATACCAAGAAGCCTTAATTAATGTTGCTGATAATGTTGAAGGAGCTGCAGGGAAGATAAAAGAACACATTAAGTACTCTCAACAAATGGTATCGACATTGGAAGAATTTTAATCTATTTAGCATGAATAGAAAAAAAAGAATAATAAAAGTAAGGACTAAAAATGAAAACCCATAAACTATTTGAAAGTGGCTCGCATACTTGGCTAATGTTTGGTCGTGATGAAGAAAAACCTGAGCAAATAATTGATACTAATCAATACCTAATCATCACTAAAAATAATGCATTATTAATGGATCCCGGTGGTATTGAATTATTTTCAGCTATGTTATCAGCAGTGATAAAACAAGTGCCAGCGAACAAAATAACTCACCTGTTCGCTTCCCATCAAGACCCTGATATTATTTCTTCTTTGGGATTGTGGGATCAAGCCTTACCCTCAGCAACACTTCATTCTCCTTGGCTTTGGGAAAGTTTCATTCGACATTTTGGTATGCATAATATCAATTATGCAGCTATTCCTGATGAGGGGAGCTCATTAAAACTAGATAGTGTTAATTTTGATTTTATTCCGGCGCATTATTTACATTCTTCGGGTAATTTTAATGTGTATGACAGGGAGGCAAAAATTTTGATGTCTGGTGATATAGGAGCAGCACTAGAGTCTGTTGATGCGCCATTGTTTGTTGAAGAATTTGATGATCACATTAATAAAATGAAAATGTTTCATCAGCGATGGATGCCGTCTAATAGAGCAAAAAATGATTGGGTACAGCGAGTTCGTAAACTCGATATTGATATGATGTGTCCACAACATGGACGAATTTTTAAAGGTGATAATGTAAAACGCTTCCTAGATTGGTTTGAAGCGTTAGAGGTTGGTTTGATTGATAAAGGAAGTAACTAATACTTTACGCTTGCTCTATTAAGCCAAATAAAACTTGGTTACAATGACAGCAATAATAAATACGTTTAATTGAATGGATTTTCTATGTCGCTCTCTGTTGTTATCCTTGCTGCGGGTAAAGGTACTCGCATGCGCTCCTCATTACCTAAAGTACTACATGAAGTTGCTGATAAACCGATGGTTTCTCATGTTATTGATAGCGCTCGACAGATAGGCGCTGTAAATATTTATGTTGTTTATGGTTTTGGTGGTGAAGTACTTAAAGCAATACTTACCAAAGATAACACTGGCGACGATCTAACTTTTATTGAACAAACAGAACAATTAGGAACTGGCCACGCTGTTGACCAAGCATCGTCATTTTTAAAAAATGATGAAAATGTTTTAGTACTTTATGGTGATGTGCCATTAACTAAAGTATCGACATTAGAGAGTCTACTTAACGCTAAGCCTGAAAATGGTATGTCGCTGTTAACTGTTTATTTGGCTAACCCTACTGGTTATGGCCGAATTGTACGCACAGACGGACAAGTCGTTGGTATTATTGAACAGAAAGATGCACAACCAGAGCAGTTGTTAATTAATGAGGCTAACACAGGTATTTTATATGCCAATGGTGGCGATTTAAAACGTTGGTTAAGTGGCCTTTCTAATGACAATGCGCAGGGAGAATATTACCTTACCGACATTATTGCTAGCGCTCATAGCGAAGGAAAAACAATAGCGACTGCTCATCCTGAAACAGAAGTTGAAGTAGAAGGTGCCAATAACCGCGTACAATTAGCCGCACTTGAACGTGCTTATCAAGCACGCTTGGCTGAACAATTAATGATAGATGGCGCAAGTTTGCGCGACCCAGCTCGTATTGATATTCGTGGCTCTGTAAATATTGGCAGAGAAGTGAGTGTTGATGTTAATTGTATTTTTGAAGGCAAGGTAACGTTAGCGAATAATGTAAGAATTGGTGCAAACTGTATTCTTATAAACTGTTCTATTGGCGACAATGTTGTAATAAAGCCTAACAGCATTATTGAAGAAGCAATAATTGGTGAAAATTGTTCGGTTGGTCCGTTTGCGCGTATTCGACCTGGTAGTGTGATGAATAAAGACTCTCACGTGGGAAATTTTGTTGAGATGAAAAAAACCACTTTAGGTGAGGGAAGCAAGTCTGGTCATTTAACATATCTCGGTGATGCTATCATAGGTAAAAATGTTAATGTTGGCGCAGGTACAATTACTTGTAACTATGACGGTGTTAATAAGTCACAAACAATTATTAATGATAATGCCTTTATTGGTTCAAATAGTTCCTTAGTTGCACCTGTTTCTATTGGCGACTCAGCAACGATTGGTGCCGGCTCTGTTATTGCTAAAAATGTTGAGAAAAACGATTTAGCCGTAGGGCGTGGTAAACAACGTAACATTAAAAACTGGCAGAGACCTGTAAAAAACTAACATTAGATCCGTTTTAGTCGAGGATGATTCTGTTTATACCCATGTTACCTCAATATGCAGGATTCAGCTGGAACTAGAAACGACTTGCTTAAATAGCTTTTAATTCCCACTGAAATCACGCACTTTGAATGATCACGGGTATAAACATCAAAAAAGATGTACTCAATCGTTTACATACAGCAGCTTTACAGTTTAAAAAAACGCCAGGAAATTTAACGTTATTAGTTAAGTTAGTTATCAGTTTATTGCTTTGGCTTTCGTTTTGAAACATAATAGCAACCAAAGTGAAAGCTAATCGAAGGTTTATCCAAAAGTCATGTCAAAGAGAAACACTCAACAACGCCGTCATCATATCATTTCTGATCTTAACCAAAGTGGTGAAGTAAGCGTAGATAGCTTAGCTAAGCAATTTGATATAAGTGAAGTGTCTATTCGTAAAGATTTGGCAGCATTAGAGAATAGCGGCTTATTACTAAGACGTTATGGTGGTGCTATTGCGCTGCCATGTGAGATAACAGAACCTAAAACTGAAAAACTTTCAAAACAAAAGAAAATCATAGCTAAATATGCAGCCACTCTAGTTCGTGATCATAACCGCATCATTATTGATAGTGGCCAAACTACCTCAGCATTAGTTAGTGAGTTAGAGAATAAAAAAGGCTTAGTGGTGATGACTAATGCTTTAAGTATCGCCAATGAAATTCATGGGCTTGAAAATGAGCCTACATTATTGATGACCGGGGGTACCTGGGATGCGAATTCAGAAGCTTTTCAAGGACAGGTCGCCGAACAAGTACTTCGCTCGTACGACTTCGATCAATTATTTATCGGCGCAGACGGCATTGACATTGAGCGAGGCACTACAACTTTCAATGAGTTAACTGGGCTTAGCCGGGTTATGGCAGAAGTGTCACGCGAAGTTATTGTTATGGTTGAGTCAGATAAAATTGCCAAAAAAATACCTAATTTAGAGCTAGCTTGGCAACAAATACATACCCTCATTACTGATGATGATCTAGAAAAGCCAGTAAGAGCGCAGTTAATTGCTCAAGGCGTAAATTTAATATGTGCCAAAGCGGTTTAGATAATAAAAAAGGATATAAAATATGTGTGGCATAGTTGGTGCGGTAGCACAACGTGACGTAGCAGAGATTTTAGTCGAAGGACTAAGACGTTTAGAATATCGTGGGTATGACTCTGCAGGTATTGCAACAGTAGACCAAAATAACCAATTAGTTAGCACTAAGCGCTTGGGTAAAGTACAAGAATTAGCAAAGGCTTTGCAAGAAATGCCTTTAAGTGGTGGTACAGGTATTGCTCACACTCGATGGGCCACTCATGGTGCGCCAAGCGAAGTGAATGCGCATCCTCATCTTTCTAATAATACTATTGCGGTAGTACATAATGGTATTATCGAAAATCATCAAACCCTACGTAGTCAATTACAAAGTTTAGGTTATGAGTTTCTATCGCAAACAGATAGCGAAGTTATTACTCACTTAGTTCATCACGAATTAAAAACCAGTGATAGCTTATTATCCGCAGTACAAAAAACAGTTAAACAGCTTGAAGGTGCTTACGGCACGGTTGTAATGGATAGTCGTGATAAAGACAACATGATTGTGGCTCGCTCTGGTAGCCCATTAGTTATTGGTTACGGACTAGGCGAAAACTTTATTGCTTCAGACATTATGGCGTTACTACCAGTCACCCGTAAATTTTCATACCTTGAAGAAGGTGATGTAGCGCAGATTAGTCGTTTTAATGTAAGTATATTTGATAGTAATGGTGAGCCAGTTGAACGTGTAGCAAAAGAAGCTAACGTTTCTCACGACAGTGGTGATAAAGGTGAATACCGTCATTACATGTTAAAAGAAACCTACGAACAACCTACTGCTATCCGCAACTCTCTAGAAGGCCGATTAGTAAACGGTTTGCTTGATATTAATACCTTTGGCGAAGGCGCGGATGAGATATTTAAAAACGTAGAGCATGTACAAATTATTGCCTGTGGTACGAGTTACCACTCAGGCATGGTGGCAAGATACTGGTTAGAAGAGCTTGCTGGTGTTTCTTGTAATATTGAAATTGCCAGTGAGTTTAGATATCGTAAATCGTTTGTACCTAAAAACTCTTTATTGGTTACTATTTCGCAATCAGGCGAAACTGCAGACACTTTAGCTGCTTTGCGTTTAGCGAAAGAAATTGGTTATCAATCTAGCTTAGTTATTTGTAATGTGCCGGGTTCATCATTAGTACGTGAATCTGACCTTGCACTCATGACGAAAGCCGGCGCTGAAATTGGCGTAGCATCAACCAAAGCATTTACTACTCAGCTTGTTGGGTTATTAATGATGACCATAGCCATTGGTCAGCATCACGGCATGTCTGATGAGAAGCAGGCTGAAATTACCCAATCATTAATGTCGTTGCCAGCAAAACTTGATGAAGTATTAGCACTTGCCTCTTCAATAGAAAATTTAGCCGAAGATTTTGCTGATAAAAACCATGCACTATTTTTAGGTCGTGGTGATCAATATCCTATCGCGATGGAGGGAGCACTTAAGCTGAAAGAAATTTCTTATATTCATGCGGAGGCTTACGCTGCAGGTGAACTTAAACATGGTCCATTAGCACTTATAGATGCTGAAATGCCGGTAATTGTTGTGGCACCAAAAAATGATTTAATCGAAAAGTTAAAATCAAATGTTGAAGAAGTACGTGCTCGTGGTGGATTAATGTATGTATTTGCAGATAGCGATGCTAACTTTGCTAGTGATGACACTATGAAAGTGATTGATGTGCCTGTGTGTGACGATATTATCGCACCAATCGTTTACACCCTACCATTACAGCTACTTTCTTACTATGTAGCTATTATTAAAGGTACAGATGTTGATCAACCGCGGAATTTAGCGAAGTCAGTCACGGTGGAGTGATAATAATATTTCAAGAATAAAATAAGTTGGCAATTGAATAAGTAGACAACTTAAAAAACTTAGAAATTTAAAGCGACTTACTCTTTCTAGTAGTCGCTTTTTTATGGCTGACATTATTTTTCTAACAAAGAATAGGCTTGTTTGATATTTTAGTAAAATTAAAAGCTTACCTCAGCACTTACTAGTATTGAACGGCCAAAAATCGCTCTGGCATAGAAATTAGTACTATCACTGTGAGCTATCGCATTACGAGGGTTCCCTTCGGTTAACCCTATGCTGTTTGTTACATTTTTACCTTGTAGTGATAGGTTAATTTGTTTTGATATTTGATAGCTTAAGCCAATATCAAGCACAGTGTAAGCGGGTAATTCAAAATTATTGGCAATGTCTGAATAACGTTGGCCAACATAGGCATAAGTTAAAAACAAAGCCACTTTGTCTAAATGATAACGCGGGCTGATACGTAATTGTAATTCGGGCGTACGAGTTATTTGATTACCATTATAAATACTCTCGTTTGCATCGGAAGGAATGCCACTTAGTACAGCTTTTTGCCAAACGCCTAAACCGTTGATACTTAAACGTTCAGTAATATTGGCATTAAATTCAAACTCTATTCCACGGGTTTTTGTATCAATAAAAATATTTTGTTGGCTATCATAAATACCTCTAAACACGGTAAAAGGTAGTGGGTTAAAACGTGTTTCAAACAAAGTGGCTGTCATATGCCAGTTTTTATCAGCAATACGCAAACCACCTTCTGCAAAGGTCAGCTCTACTGGTTTACCAAAACCAGCGTCAGCGGGAATAGTTTCTTGATAGTCGCCCCAGCCTATTTCATTGCCAAAATTTATTAATTTAGGCATTTCAAAGCCGTGAGATAAATGAAAGAAAAGTGCGGAGTGAGAGGATAATTGATAATTTCCGCCAATACTCCAGGCAAATTCATCATAATTATCACTTTTATAAAAAGAGTGACCGCTGCTGTAAATTGCCGAAAAGTTGCTATCAGGTAATGAGTATAAGGCATCGGTACTTGCAGTAGATTGTAGAGATAAATGCTCCCAGCGTAGGCCAAAATCTAACACTAGCGGCGATATTGGTTGCCATTCAATATAAGTATACAAAGAGTTTGATAATGCTTGGCCTTCGCCATCTAAATAACCGGGACCCGCATAAGAAGTGAACCCTTGTTCACTATAGGTAGCGACAATATTGTCTTGGGCATTTAGTGCAACAATATCTAATCGATCTGGTTGGTATTTCACCTCAATAAGAATCTCACCTTGCCATTTATCTAAGGGTAAACTGGTGAAATCATTGTGAGCAAATAAGTGCCCTATGCTAACTTGAACATTATTGAAATCAAAATTAGCACTAAAGTGATTTATCCATTGTTTTTGTTCATAATGTGAATATAAGGGGTAAGCGTAAGTGACCAAACCATTTGAGTTTAATTGGGTTGGATCATTAATTAATGCTTGGTTATGGCTATAACTATATGCAGCCTTTACTGCGCCTTGTATTTGATTATCATTAATAAAGTTAGTTACATCAGTAAAATTTAGTCTATCAGTAGCTGTAAATAATGTATCGTTACCTAAATTCATCATTGCATACATGGTGTTTTTCATGTCAGCAAAGCTGAGTTTGTTTTTAAGCAATATCTTCTCTGATAAATCCCAATCGAGTGCTGCACTAAAGCGATGTAATTTGCTCTGCTGACCATCTTTAATGTTACGCTGAAAATTGCCTTCAGGGCTCTTAAAAGTTAACTGATTAAAATCATCGCTAAGTAGCGTGGCATAGTTTGCATTAACATTTTTGATACTTTGGGGCGACTCAGCATTTGTCATAGGAATAGGGGAGAAAAAACTAGTTTTATCATCAAGGAATCGATATGACAAATTAATCTCGGCTTGGTTAAATTTTCCGGTTAAGTTAACTTTGAATTGCCCGCCTTTATCCGTATTATAGCCAGGCTCTCTCACTCCTTCACTGGTACGGTAAAAACCTCCTAAAGCGTAAAACCATTGTTCGTTAATTGCCCCACTTGTTAATCCATCTATGCGGGTGAATTGATAATCTAAACCTTTGCTTAATTTGATACGGTTAACTGCTTCAGTTGAACCTTTTTGACTAATAAAATTAACAATTGCGGCGGGTCCATTAAAGGTAAATATACCACTACTGCCTCCTCTAATAGCTTCTACTCCTTGTGTCATCATGTCTTGGCGCAGGAAAAAGTCAGGCCAAACTCCATCATAAACAATAGGAATGCCATCCTCCATTAAGCTGATGAAGCGAAAGCCTTCACCGCCACGTAAACCACGTGGGGCAACGTTGTTGTTAGTTTCGCCACCAGAGTCTTCAACCCAAAACCCTGGTACTTGCTGTAGTATTTCGGCAGTACTTTCATTGGATAATTGTTGAAGGGTAGTACTATTGAGATAGGTTACAGAGGTGGAAGATGACAATAAATTGCGGTTATGGCTGCCTTGGCCTGTGATTAAAATATGCTCCCAAGAATTTTTATGCGCGCCAGTATTTTCGTTGCTAATTTTAGTGAATACAGGTTTTGGGGTAATCAAGATAACTTGTTTGTCTGGTAATATTTGATAATCAAATTTTGTCGGTTTTAGTACTTCAGATAATAGTAGATTCAGACTGGCTCGACGCTTCATTGCATTAATATTAACATGGGCATTAGCGTTATCAATATTAGCGCGCATTACCAATTGCATGTCTGCTTGTTGAGCAATGCTAAGGAGTACATTGTTTAATGGCCCAGTAACGAGTTCAAAGTGAATGGTTTGCGCTAATGACTTAGGAGGTATAAAAAAAGACAAAAGCAAAGCACTATTAATGAGTGTTGCTTTAATAGTACTTATCCAAGAAAAAATGTAGGAGAACTTTGTGTGTATCATCCCAGCTTATGTGAATGAATTGCCATGAACGCACCCGCTATTGTTATTATTGTTGTTAATGAATCTCCCGTTTAGCAATTACCACTGTATTACCATGGCGCTGCACCTCAACAGGAAAAATATAAGGCAGTGCTATTAACCAATCATCCACTTTATCGTATATCACGCTGCCGGTATAGCCTAGACTTGCTACCTGATTGTCAGGAATGTGAATGGTTAGCTCAGAGTAACGCTTTAAATCAAAAATAACATTCGCTAAGTGAGTATTGATATAGTTTAAGCGGCCATTTTGCCATGCCATGCGCTCGCTGACTTCAAAAGTTAAGGTGTCAGAAAAGCTGCCTAGTTTATCAAGGTGTAAGGCTTGCCCCGCTTCTAAAGTGGTTACCTGTTGTAGCTTTGTTTGTGAATTACTGACATTAGGTTGCGCTTTTACTTCTACTACTCCCTCAAGTACCGCAACTTCCATCACTGTTTTTGACTCTCTAACATTAAATATAGTCCCTAATGCTTGCACCGTACGCCCTTGGTTATGAACTACAAAAGGCCGTTTTTTATCCTTAGCAACGGTGAATAATGCCTCACCAGAAAGTAAATATATATCTCGCTGTGCTGCGGAATAATCAATAAAAACGTGAGACTTAGCCGCTATCACAATAACAGATCCATCTTTAGCGGTTATTGTTTGGTGTTGTCCAAGCTCTGTTTGATATTCGTTGGCTCTTAACGTATTTTGTTTAGCAGTATATAAGGGAGTTGTCAGTGATTTTACCCCTTGGCCTGTTTGAGGGAAAATTAACAAAACGGCTATGACCGTACTGGCGAAGCTTGCCATATATAGAGTTCTTCTTAGGGTGAAAAAGGATTTAAGTTGCGCTAAAAAATTTGATGTTTCATTTTTTATACTTGTTAGTGCTAAGGGTTTATCATTTGTTTCTTCCGGTATTGATAATTGCGCTAGCTCTTCTTCAAATAGTTCAGCGGGCAATTCATCAGCCATTTGCCACATACTTTGCAGTTGATTGTAGGTTTGTTGATGCAACGAACTTTGTAACAACCAAACCTGCAATGCTTGTTGATTTGCTAATGAGTTATCTTCGGCAATTGTCAGCAACCATTGCGTTGCTTCATCGCTTATTTTCTCACTGAGCTGCTCACTTAATTGAGCGGTATTGTTTGAGTTTTTGTCAATTTCTTTCATAGTTTGCTCTAGTCAAAAATGACTATCTATATTAATGCGTTAATTTACAGGTCTGGCTTAAGCTCATCAAAGCAGTGTCTTACTGCTCTGAGCACGTATTTTCTAACCATGCTTTCTGAAACTTGTAAAATAGTGGCTATTTCAGCATAAGCCATGCCTTTTAATTTATACAAAATAAATGCTTGTCGACATTTTAATGGTAGGGTTTTAATCGATTCCACCATTTTATTTAATAACTGCTGAGATTCGTTTTTTCGCTCTGGTGAGGTACTATCATCACTAAACTGCTCTTGTTCGGGCAGTTCTTGTATAGGGCTTCTGGCGTTATATCGAAGTTTATCAACAGCAAGATTTAAGGCAATACGATAAAGGTAAGCTTGAATATAGCTATTTATTTCATCATTTTCTAAGCCAAGCAAACGTACAAAAGCTTCTTGTACAACATCTTCAGCTTCACGTTTTTGCAAACCTTTTGCCATAACCCGGTGAATTAAACGTTGATGATGCTCTTGATAAAGCACTTTGACTTGCGCGACTCTTTTCTCATCAGAGGACACTTGTTCAAGGCACTTCAATGTATCAGCCATAAAATACCTCTACTAGCTTAGCTTTTACCCAAGAAGTGTGGCTTGTTAGAGTAAAAAATAAGGGGAGAGAAATTTTGTGCTGATAAGAAAAAATCATCATATTCCTTGGTTAAAAATAGCTTGATACTTATATAACGTATCAAGGGGCAGTTTTGGGAATAAATAATTAAAATTTATTCCCAAGCGGTATGACAGCGATTTATCATACCTGAGAAATAAGTCTCAGGTTAATAAATCAACCGTTTTGTTATTACCTTAATAAACGGCAATTTCATCAATATATAGTGGTAGTTTAGGAATTTGCGGGTCAGCAGAGTTTTTTGCATTGATAGCAACAACGCGAATGAACTGCTTATTAACCTCTGGAAAATTAATGGTTAATAAAGGGCCTTTTATTTGTGCTGATGATAATACTGATAATGATTGCCAAGTTACTCCATCATTTGAAGCAAAAATTTGTACTGACTGCGGCGGATGAAGCTGTCTATGCCTACCGGTATCAATACCAAGTTGTACTTGGCTAAATGCAGTTGGTTTATCAAAATCTATTACTGCATCGAGATCTTCATCATAAAACACCGCGAAGTCTTCAACATTGTAATATTGTTGATATGCCATCACGCCATCCAATAAGCGTTCGGCACCTGTTTTGGGAGGAGTAACAAAAGTGATTTTTTTAGCGAGCGCTTTGTGGGGAGCAAGATCAACACGAATATCATTAGAAGGTATACCTTTCATAGTTGATTCTGTACTAAATCGAATGGTTGTTTGATTAGTAATTTCAATGGGTTTTTTATATAAGAATGTGCTGTCACTGCTTAATGCCGGGGCGCTACCATTACGGGTATAGAAAATATTCTGCCCTGAAATATCAGCGTTTAATGATAGGTTTAATTCTCCTTCACCTACCACATTCACTTGCGCAGTACCATTAAAGGCACTGGTGCTTGGGTTAAGTCCCATATGTTGATACCTTTCAATAATATTGGTGACTTTTGTACTGTACCGTGGCCAACTTTTGTTTTCAGGCTGTGTCCATAACACTTCAGCCAAAGCACTTAATCGAGGAAATAGCATATATTCTGCATGTCGAGGCGTTTTAATATACTCTGTCCATAATGCTCCTTGCGCCCCTAGAATATGATCTTGGTGCTCAAGTGCTAAGTTCGCAGGTACGGGGTTATAGTCATAAACCATTTTAAGGGGCAAAAATCCATGGATTGCTTTCGGTTCATTAATAGACCTTGACTGATAGGCATCAAAATAGGTGTATTGATAAGGGCTCATGATAACATCGTGTCCTGCCTTGCTTGCAGCAACACCGCCCTCAGTGCCACGCCATGACATGATAACCGCATCTTTTGCAATGCCACCTTCAAGAATTTCATCCCAACCGATCAGTGTTTTGTTTAAGCCTGTTATGATATTACTGACTCGCTTAATAAAGTAGCTTTGTACTTCTTCGCCACTTTTAAGGCCTTGTGTTTTCATTAATTGTTGGACAAAATCACTCTCAAGCCATTGTTTTTTAATTACTTCGTCACCACCTATGTGAATATATTTTGAAGGGAATAAGTCAGCAATCTCTGTATATACCTTCGTCAGCATCGTGAAAGTTTCTTCTGTTGGGCAAAGTGCCTGTTCAAAAATTCCAAAACGCGGCTCAACCTTTATTGGTGATTGATGACAAGAATATTCAGGATAAGCGGCTAAAAATGCTGTGCTGTGCCCAGGTATATCAATTTCTGGAATGATTTCTATATGTTGAGCTTTTGCATAGGCCACTACTTCTTTTATTTGGGCTTGAGTGTAATAGCCACCATGAGGTTTATTATCAAATAAGGATTGAAAGTCATAAGTGTGGCCTGCAATCGTCTGTTCACGATAACCACCAATACGGGTGAGTTTAGGAAATTGTTTAATATCAATGCGCCAACCTTGATCGTCCGTTAAGTGCCATTGAAAGTAATTTAGTTTGTGAAATGCTAACCAGTCGATATAACGTTTTACAAAAGCGATATCAAAAAAATGGCGACTGACATCAAGGTGCATACCACGATGCTTAAATCTAGGTGCATCAATAATATCGACACTGGGTATCAACCACTGTGTTTTATTGATAGGCATGCGACTTTCAATTTCTGCGGGCAGTAACTGTCTCAGCGTTTGAGCAGCGTAAAACAGGCCTGAAGCGCTGTTGGCAGATAATGTCACTCTTTTTTTGCTTACTTTTAGTTGATAGCTTTCAGTTGGTTTATTAGTCATTAATAGCTTAAATTCAATGACATTTAAGGGGCTATTTACTTGTTCATCAATTGAATCAGCAGCAATAAGTTGAGGCTTATAGCCGGTGACAGGCTGAATAAATTGACTAAAGTATTGGGCAATTTTTTTCGCTTCACTGTTGTTATAGGTAAACAGGCTATCATTATTTAAGGTAAATGAGTCATTGCCCCAATTTACTTGCTGAGGTTGCGGGAAAAGCGTGTTTTCTTGTGCGGTCAAAGCTGAACTTGTAAAACATAAGATAAAACAAAGTCTTGTAAACTGTGTGATAACAAGGTTGAGAAATTTCACTGGCAATATCCTTAGGTGAGGTTTATACCCGTACCACTTGAAGATGCATGATCCAGCGGGTATTAATAAAAAACCCGCATTTATACCTAAAGGTAGTAAATGCGGGGGCAAATAAATGATGCTGTTATGATGTCAATACATAGCAGCACAATGCCATCAACGTGTGTTCTTTATGCTTGCTCTGCTTGAAGAGATAAATTTAAGCACAGCAGAGACAAAAGGGGTCTAAAAGTTCAAGGTTAATGAAGCGTTAAAGGTACGACCAAGAATTGGACGTGCATAATAATATTCAAAACCAGCTTGTTGATCGTTTATTGCACGTGGATTACCTTCGGTTAACCCAATTTCATCTGATAAGTTAGTCCCTTTAACGTGAAGGCTTAAGTCAGTAGTAAAGTTGTACATTACCCCTGCATCAATAGTGGTGTATGCAGGTAATTCAAAGTCATTTTGGCCATCAGAGAAACGAGCACCTAAATGATGTACAGTTAAATAAACATTGCCTTGGTCAAAATAATAAGTCGGAGTCATGCGTAGTTGTATTTTTGGTGTACGTTTAACTTGATTACCTTCCCAGTGACTAAAGTCACCCTTAAAGCCTTCCATTTTAGGGTCTTGCACTACACCGGTTAGTTCAAGTGAAATATCTTCAGTAGGCTGCCAAATAGCTTCAAACTCAACACCGGTAGTGATGGCATCAACGGTTTGATTAGCCACTTCACCATCACTGCCAGTGAAATTACGTTCAGTTAAATCTTTAAAGTCAGTATTAAACAAGGTTACAGAGGTGCCTAAGGTATCGCCTGAATAACGTAAACCAATTTCACTAAAAGTAAGCTTGACGGTATCATGAAAGCTCGCCGCTTCACCTGAATGGATACCTTGGCCATGGCTAAGTAAGCGTGGCATTTCAAATGCATTGGCATAACGACCAAATAAAGCGACATCATCATTAAAAGTATAGTTAAAACCTAATGTCCAAGCGGTTTCACTGACATCTTTTTTCTTACTGTAAAAAACATCTGACTGCATATCGGTGTAGTTATTGGCCATATTATTATCAGTGTCGTTACCGTTAGCATCAAAAGCACCATCAACTTCTTGCGCAAAGGATGTGCCTGATGCTGTGCTTTCTAATGTTAACCACTCGAAACGTACGCCACCATCAAGTCTAAGGTTATCAGTTACTTGAAATTCTTCATTGATAAACAATGAATGTGAGGTTGTTTTACCAAAAGCGGTTGCTTGCCCCCAACCTGGTGCGTAACCAGTAGAGCCTTTATCGGTTAATTGGCCAACAACTTCATTTTGGCTATTTAGAGCAACAATATCTAAACGACGCGCGTTATCTCTTACCTCAGTTAAAAATTGGGATTCCCACTTATCTACCGGTAAATCATCAGCATCAACACCCGCGTACAACCAGCCAAATGTTAAACTGTGACGATCACTTTCATAAGTAAAACTTAACTTACTCACTAATTGATCTGCTTCGTAGCGAGAGTATAGTGGGTAACTTGTAGTAACTAAGCCGTTGCCATTTAATGTGCTTGGATCGGTAATAATAGTACCTGAATTGACAAACTGGTAAGCGGCTGTTTCAGCGCCAGCATTGGCAAACTGATCAAGCATGTTAGTAACATCAGCATCCTGTAAGCGCATATTGGCATCTTTCAATGTTGAGTTATCAAAGTTCAATAGAATATACATATCGTTTTCAAACTTAGAATACTTTGCTTTGGCATTAACGAACCAGTTGTCAGATAAATCCCAATCTAAATCAAAACCTAATGTTGTAAACTTGGTATGTTGACCATCTTCTAAATCACGCGTTAAATAACTGCCGTCTTGTTGAAGATAACCAAGTTTTTGTTGGTCTTTACCAAGTAAAGTACCTGTTAGCGGGTCAACACCTGGAATTCCTTGAGGATCACTTTGATTTTGTAACGGAATGGGTACGTAAAAAGTGGTATGGTCATTGAGGTGTTTGGCTGAGATAGTTAATTGACCATTATCGAAGTCTCTGACTAAATTAGCCCTGATTTGTCCACCTTGGTCAGCGGTATATTCAGTATCGCGTACACCGTCAGACTGTCGATAAAAACCACCAATAGACATTTTCCAGTCTTCATTTATTGGTGTGCCATAGAAACCATCAAAACGTGTCATGCCGTAATCAGCATAAGTAAATCTCACTGTACCTTCTGCTTCATCACCCGGTTTACGGGTAATAAAGTTTACCAGAGCAGCAGGGCCATTAGTGGTCAGTAAGCCACTGGTGCCACCACGAACAGCTTCCATACGGTCAATAGTAATATCTTGGCGTTGATAAAAATCGACCCAAACACCGTCATATACAACAGGCAAACCGTCTTCTTCAACACCAATGTAACGAAAGCCTTCACCACCGCGTAGGCCACGTGGAGCGACATTGTTATTGGTTTCACCACCTGAATCTTCCACCCAAAAGCCAGGAACAGATTCTAATAAATCAGCAGTACCTAAAGGCATCTCTCTAGCAAGTTGCTCTGAATTTAATGAGGTAACTGATACTGAAGACTCTAAAATAGTTTGGCCGCGTCCTGCTGATCCCGTTACAACAATGCGCTCTAAATCCACTAATGATTTTTTTTCTTCTTTCTTAATAGTTGTTTGTTCTGCCATTACTTGTGGAGCAATGAATAATGCTGCCAATGTTGCATAATATATTGCACTTTTTTTACTTTTTATGTTCATTGATATTCTCTCTCAATTCATGTTCATTAATTGTTTTTTTTGTTAACCAGTAGATCGAAGTGCTTGAAGGCATTTAATTTTGGTTACATGTTAAAAACGAATTAAGGAGAGTTTTTGGGAATTAAAAGATAATTTAATTTTTTAAATCATTAAGAATCATTTATAAAAAAGTTAGGCAGCTGATTATTTCAAGCCAATTCTTAGTTTGAAATAACAAGTTATACTAGTTTGATTAAGTTTGTGATCTTGTTGTACGCAGGGAAAATATTTCAGGGCAAGGCGCTCGATTGAGTAATAGCTGGCTATTAGGATTGAGAGCAACACCGACATGGAGTATTTTAACCAAGGTTGGACTCTGTACTTTTAGTTGATGATAAAAATAACTAGCCCCTTCAAAAAGAGCCTAGGTATTTATGGTTTTATTATCTTTATATTTCAGTTTAATTTAACTTCTTCTGGTATTTAGGATGTAAAGAGAGGTAATCACACCACGTACTAAAATTAGTATGGTTAAAACGCTCATCAGTTGCTACATACCATTTTGATGCTAGCCTGGCGGGCAAGCGAAAATAAATTTTATGGCCATCAATAGCAACATAACAAACTAAATTTTCTATCGTTTGGTTAGTAATTTGAATCTCAGCTAAATTTTGAACATTACGATTATGTTTCACCAGGATTTTAGGTGCAGCATGAAGGGGTATGTTTACAGCTAATAGCATGAAAAACACAAATACTTTAATTTTCATCGAACAAACTCACTATAATACAAGGGTATATTTAATATTAATTTCAATTATTTTCAAGTTTAGCATTGAAAGCGAAAACAGGTGTCTCCATAACTTACTTACACGCAAAAAAGTACGCTGTAGTTAATATATCCGCTCTTCAATTAGCGCGAGTATACATTACACAATTATAAAAAATGAGTCTTTATATTCAAGCAAGTATGAATAGAAGTACCAAAGAAAGAGAATAAATCATGGCGAATATCGTTCCAATCAGAAAAGAACAGCATCAAAATTTGAAACTTGCTAAAGCGCGTGATTTATCACACGTGTCAGGGCAACACATTATCCCATTAACGGCTGCTGAGTTTGCACAAGCATCAGCAAGTTTCCCTATTGTATTCGTTAAAAACCCAGATTCAGAGCGTTATCGCAGTGTTGCAATGTTAGGTTTAGAAGCAGGCGAAAACTTGTTTTATCAAGATGACAAGTGGACAGCTGTTTCAATGCCGCAAAGTATAGCAATGGTACCTTTCTCTTTAGGTATAGATCCAGATAAAGAAAACACCTTAACTGCTTGTGTTGATTTAGATAGCGAGTTTGTTGGTGAAGAAAAAGACTTACCGTTCTTTGAGGATGATGGTAAAGAATCGGAAGTGTTAGTTAATGTTCAACAAGCATTAGGTCGTTTATATGACAATGAAAGAATGACTGAAAAATTCATTAAAGAATTGGAAGAAAATGATTTATTGCAAGAACTTGAATTGAATATAGCCTTAAGCACTGGAGAAAAGAAAAAATTAGTAGGCATTTTCACTATTAATGAAGAAAAAGTGAAAGAATTGTCTGATGATAAAGTGCTTGATTTCCATAAGCGAGGCTTATTTGTTCCTATCTATTCAATGTTGGGCTCTTTAAGTCAAATGAATCGTTTAGCGCAATTACGTAACCAAGTATCAGAAAATAAAGTAACAGGCGTACAGATTACTCCTGTTGTTGATAAAGCGGCGAATGAAAGTTAGTGTTTAAAAATATTTCGCAGTAAAAAAGGAGCCTTCGCTCCTTTTTTCGTTTTAAAGAAAAATAAAAGTAACTGTTTATTTCGGTGTACGCTTTCTTGTGTTAATTTAATCGTATTCATGACTCTATAGTTGAAATATAATGACTGATAAAGGTAAGCTCTCCAAGGAAGTAGAAGAGCAGATTCAAAGTTTAGCAAGTGATGTTTATATTCAAATAGAAGAAAAGCTAACTCAGCTTATAAGCACAGTTACGCCAAAAAAACAGATTGAAAAAATCAACATAGAGCAAGACCCTGATTACCTTGCCTTACAGAGTAATTATCAAACTAGCCAAAATGAATTAGCTGAAAAAACTAAAAACCTCTCCGAAAAAATCCATCAATTAGAGCAAAATACCAATTCGTTAAAGTCGCAGTTAGACGATGAACGAAGTAAACAAGCCAAGAGTGATGCCACATTAAAAGCATATGGTACTGATTCAACGAAAAAAATTGCTCGCTTAGCACAAGAAAGCACCAATATTAAGCAACAGCTAGCAGATGAAATAAATAAGCAAGAAGCCTGTGAACAAAATTTTCAAGTTGAACTGACGCAAAATAATATTAACTTTACTGAAACGATTGAGCGCTTAGAGCATGAAATTACTCAGTTGAAATTGGCATTAACGCAAGAAAAGGAAAAGTTATCTAGCGAGCAGAGTAGCCTAAAAATCGAACTGAATGAGAAGTCAGCAAACTCAAGTCAAACCATTGAAAAATTAGAGCGAAAGCTTTCTGTACAAAAAGCTCAACTACACCAAGAACAAATTCAATCTAACGAATATAAACAACAAACACAAAGCCAAATAGCGTCGAATGAAAAAGAGCTATTGAAGCAGCAACAAGAAATTCAAACGCTAAAAGAAAACTCTATAGCATTATCAGAGCAAGAGCAGCGTTTAACCGAGCGTTTAAATTCGGCTGAACAACAGCGCAATAGTAGTGATAACAAGTTACAGAAAGCTGAAGTAAGCTGGAACGAAACGAATGAGTTACAAAGTAGTAATTTGATAGAGCAAAAAAATCAAATTAAGGAACTAACGAAACAGTTAAATACTTCAGTAAGTGATTTAGAACACTGTCAAGTGCAACATCAGCAGCAAATAGCCAGTTTCAAGCAAGATTCAGAGCAAAAAACATCTCAACTTAACGAGCAACTACAAAAATCTAAAGTATCAGTAGAGCAACAACAAAAAGTAATTGCTGAGCAACAAGCACAATTAGTGGGTTTGGATGAAAAAATTAAGCAAAAAATAGAAGAAGTACAAGATTTTAAAGAATCGATAAAGCAATTGAATAATGAACAGTCACAAATAAAACAAGAGCAATTAGCAGACAAAAAAGAAACAGAAATACAGTACAAACAACAGCAGCAAGCGCAAGAACTATCACAACAGAAAATTAGTGAACTCGAAGGTAGAAGTCAAGAGTTAGCAAACCAATTGATAACAGAGCAAGCGGATATCAATCTATATCAAAAAGAAGTGTCTTCATTACAATCTCAGGTGACGTTAGCTCAGCAAGGACAAGAAAATATCCTTAACCGCTTTAATGCTACTCGTGAAAAACAAGAAAAAGATAATGATCAAGTAAGAGAAACGATTAAATACTTACGTGATGAAAATAGCGATATGATCACCCAAAATAATAGTCAGAAAGAAGACTTTATTGAACAAATTAGTGAATTAGAACATAAGCTAACAGAGTATCGATTAAAATTTGAATATGCACAAAAGCAGCTAACTCAAAATAGTTAACGTGGAGTAATTGCGATACAGTTAGTTTATAATAGCTGAATATTAATATTTCAATGAGAAAAATAGTTTGGCTATACATCTTCCTTTTGCAAAGTTAAGCCATTGGCAACAAGTTACTTTTGCTAGTGCCTTATTAGAGCGCATGTTACCTAATTATCAAATGTTTAGTGAAAACAGCCAGTTTGGTAATTATGCCTTGTTACGCAACCAGCTTGATTTAATATGGCAGTGGTTAGATAAAAACAATAAAATCAAAATTAATATTAATGCCCAGTTAAATAAATTAGAAGAACAAACGCCAGATCCTGAAGCCTTTGACTCTTTTGGTGTTTTTCCTGCTCTTGATGTGTGTATGGCTATGATGTCTTTATGGCAATTAATGCAGACTAATGGCACTGATAAAGACCATGAAGACATCAACAGTATCAGCCGTTTATCGCAAAACAGTGTTAATTACTATGTTGAGTTATTAGTTATTGAGGAGAGCGGGGAAGATGTTCAAGCTGAGAACATCGACGAGCATCCGTTAATCGTTTGGGAAAACGAGACACAAAATGAGTTATTTGATTTTTTAAAAATGGCCTCAGAAACTAAACGCTCTTGCCAGTTAGCAAAAGAACTAGTGTTGTCAGAAGGATTATCTAACCTTGGTATAGCAATAGAGTAATACTCCCTATATTCAATTGCTATTGCTATTGCTACTAGCGGCTTTAGCCTGTGTATTGAAATAAGCGATAAGCCACTTGCCCAGCGACTTTCTCTTTTAGTAGTTGCCAGTTATTCGGTAACGGTTGGCTGCTCTGTACTTCCATTTCAACATAAATCAATGCTTGATCAGCTAACCAACCATTATTTAATAATTCAGCGGTTTGTGTAACTAAGCCCTCCCGAAAAGGAGGGTCGATAAATACTAAATCATAGTGTTGCTTGGCTGATGACTTAAGAAAGTCTAACGAATTAGTATTAGTTATAATGACATTATCGGCGTTAAGAAGTTTTTTATTTTCTTGTAACTGCTTTGCTGCAGCCTTATTTAGCTCTATTAAGGTAACTTGCGCCGCGCCGCGAGATAATGCTTCAAAGCCTAAACTGCCAGCGCCAGCGAAGCAATCTAAGCAGTTTGCATCATGTATATAAGACATTAGCCAGTTAAACACCGTTTCTTTTACTCTGTCTGTGGTGGGCCGTAAACCTTCGGCCATTAATACAGGTAATTTTCTTCCTCGATGCTTACCTGCAATAATACGAATACTGCCTATTGCCGCTTTTTTGCTATGTTGTTTTTTACCTTGACTCATATCACTGACAGCTATGCTATTAAATGCTAATATAGCGTCGATTTTATCTATATACTCATGATACTTCAAGATGCGAGTTTCAGGAATCCCCAAAGGGCTGGTTTAGAAACGCTTTATGCTGCGCTATTGATTTCAACAAGGGAGCAACCATTCTCTTCAATCAATGCCTTGCTTATAGACGTTTCTAATTTCAGCTGAATTCTGCATTTTGATATAACATGGGTATCTTTGGTATCAATACCAATCAAATAACGTAATTTACCTATATCGAATAGCAAAAGGTCTAAAAAAGTGTCGAAGAAGAAAAAAGGTATGTTTTCCTGGTTAGGCTTTGGCCAGGATAAGAAAGAGCAAGCTACACAAGAGAGCTCTCAAGCTGTTGAAGAAATTGCGGCAGAGGCTGATACTGAGCACAGCGAAACGGTTAATGCTGTTGCTGAGCCGATAATAGCACCAGAAATAGCTCCAAAAATAGAACCAGAGGTTGAATCTGAGCCAGAGTTATCTACCCCTGTAGACGAACCTGAAGAACTAGAAGAGCCTATAACTGACTCAATTGAGACAGAAGAGCATGAGGAGCAAGCGCCACCCGAAGTTAATAAGCCGGAAAAGGCCGTTAAGCTTGGTTTCTTTGCTCGTTTAAAGCAAGGCTTATCTAAAACTCGGCAAAATTTAGGTGGCGGTTTATTTGATTTGTTTCGTGGAAAACAAATTGATGATGATCTTTTTGAAGAGCTGGAAACACATTTGTTACTGGCCGATGTTGGTGTTGAAACAACTACAAAAATTATAGACTCATTAACAAAAAGCGCTAGTCGTAAGCAGCTAAAAGATGCTGAAGCATTATATGAGTTATTAAAAGCCGAGCTGAAAAAAATTATTGAAGAGGTGAGCCAACCATTAGAAATTCCTGAAAGTGACGGGCCTTTTGTTATGTTAATGGTGGGCGTCAATGGCGTCGGTAAAACCACCACTATTGGTAAATTAGCAAAGCAATTTCAAGCACAAGGGAAATCGGTAATGTTGGCTGCTGGTGATACCTTTAGAGCCGCAGCGGTAGAGCAATTGCAAGTATGGGGCGATCGTAACAACATTCCTGTTATTGCTCAGCATACAGGTGCCGATAGTGCTTCTGTGATTTTTGATGCAATAAGTGCCGCGAAAGCACGCAAAATAGACATATTAATTGCTGATACCGCAGGGCGTTTACAGAACAAAGCGCATTTGATGGAAGAGTTGAAAAAAGTTGTCCGTGTAATGAAAAAACTTGACGTAGATGCTCCTCATGAAGTGATGTTAACCCTTGATGCGGGTACTGGCCAAAATGCATTAAGCCAAACCAAGCTATTTAATGAAGCAGTTGGTTTAACTGGTTTAACCTTAACTAAGCTTGATGGCACAGCCAAAGGTGGTGTTGTATTTGCAGTTGCGGATAAACATAGTATTCCTATTCGTTATTTAGGTGTTGGTGAAGGTATTGATGATTTGCGTCCATTTAATAGTGATGATTTTATTGATGCTTTGTTTACCAAAGAGTAATAGACTGCAAGCAAAGATTACTAAATAAAATAATAATTATGATCAGCTTTGAAAATGTTAATAAAACTTACCCCGGTGGTTTTCTCGCCTTAAAACAAGTGAATTTCACCCTTAAAGCGGGTGAAATGGCATTTTTAACAGGTCATTCAGGTGCAGGTAAAAGTACCTTGTTGAAGCTTGTATCTATGATGGAAAAGCCAAGTTCAGGTAGTATTTTAGTGAATAATACTGAACTTGCGAAAATAAAATATAAGCAAATTCCTTATGTACGTCGTGGTATAGGGATGATATTTCAAAGTCACAATTTGCTAAAAGATCGTACCGTTTTTGATAACGTTGCTTTACCGCTAATCATTGAAGGGGTTAGCCATAAAGAAATTAAAAAGCGTGTTGAAACTGCTTTAGATAAAGTACACCTCAGCGCTAAGCTAAAATGTTTTCCACATATGCTTTCAGGTGGGGAACAACAAAGAGTGGGTATTGCCCGTGCTATTGTTAACAAACCTCCCATCTTACTTGCTGATGAGCCAACCGGAAATCTAGATCCCAAACTGTCCTTAGACATTATTAGCTTGTTTGAAGAATTTAATGCCGCAGGCGTGACGGTGTTAATTGCTACCCATGATTTAGGCTTAATTGCTCGCATGAGATATCGCACGCTAACATTGAAAGAAGGCACCATGATTAATGATGGCATCATTGAGGGATTAAGTGCCTATGGTACAACATCATCAAGTATCTCGGTGCAAGGAGTTACGGGTGAGTAATTCGCATTCTAGTCAGTTAAGTGGGCGTCATAGCTTGTTAAGGCGGTTATTAACTTTACCCATTAGGCACCTACAACAAGCTATAGGTAGCTTAGGTGATTTATGGCGAACACCGTTTACTTCTGTTATGACAGTTTTTGTTTTAGGTATTAGTTTAGCTTTACCTGCCACTCTGCACTTGTTTGTTAAAAACGCTCAACAGGTAAGCGAACAGTGGGACAGTGCTTCGCAAATAACCTTATTCTTGAAATTATCAGTTAATGACAAAAGCGCTAAGAACTTAGTAAAACGACTTAAGTTATACCCAGAAGTGAGTGACGTACATTATATTTCAGCAGAGCAAGCCCTCAAAGAGTTTAAAATACTCTCAGGTTTTGGTCAGTCACTTGAATATTTAACAAATAATCCTTTGCCTGCTACCATATTAGTTACGCCAACAAAACGTGCTAGTCAGGCGGATGCGGCTAATGAACTGTTAGCAAAATTAACGCAAGAACGAGAAGTTGATCAAGGTAAACTTGATTTAGAATGGCTTACACGTTTAGAAGCGATGGCGCAGTTAATCAAAAATATCGTTAGTGGTGTTGCGTTGTTGCTTTGTGTCTCGGTGATACTTATTGTTGGTAATACGATACGACTAGCTATTTTAAGTCAGCAAGATGCAATTGCTATTATGAAATTGGTTGGCGCAACCGATAGTTTTATTCAACGACCATTTCTTTATAGTGGCGTTTGGTACGGTATTTTTGGTGGTTTACTCTCTTGGTTAGCGGTGAGTTTATTGGCACAATACTTAACAGGTGCTATTAGTAAACTTACTGATCTATATCAAAGTGACTTTCAATTACAGGGGTTAGCATTTAGTGAAGCCTTAATGCTTATTGGTTTTGCTGTATTGCTCGGTTTAGTCGGTAGCTATATTTCGGTGCGTAAACATATTAGAGCGATAGAGCCTAACGCAGACTAAATTTCTCTCTTGTTATGACAATAAAAATACTGCGTTAACAAATATTAACAAATATTTCACTAAATAAATGAAAGATCATCTTGTTTTGCCCTTTCTATTAAGATAATGTTTGTCGGCACTTGGCGCTCCTTGTATGGTGTAGGTAGTTAAAATACCCATTTTATGTTAAAATAAAGAGCGAAAAACAAGTAACAAGTTTAAGAGAAGAGGTTTTATATATGAGTAATAGAATGCAACTTACTTTACCAAAAAGTGGTAGTATTGAAGCGTACATGCAATCATCGTATAGCATTCCGATGCTAACGGCTGAGGAAGAGCAGGATCTTGCCACTCGCCTCTATAATGAGAATGACTTACAAGCTGCACAGCAGCTGATCATGTCGCATTTACGTTTTGTTATTCATATTGCTAAAGGCTATTCCGGTTATGGGTTAGCACAAGCTGACTTAGTGCAAGAAGGCAATGTCGGTTTAATGAAAGCCGTTAAACGCTTTAACCCTGAAGTGGGTGTACGTTTGGTTTCATTTGCAGTGCATTGGATCAAAGCAGAAATACATGAATATGTATTGAAAAACTGGCGTATTGTAAAAGTTGCTACTACTAAAGCACAACGTAAATTGTTTTTTAATCTACGTAAGAATAAAAAACGTTTGGGTTGGTTTAGTAATGATGAAGTGAATACTGTTGCGGAAACGTTAGGTGTTAGTACTAAAGACGTTTTGGAAATGGAAAATCGCATGAGCAGTCACGATCAAGCTTTTGAGCTTTCTTCTGATGATGACGATAATGCGAGTGCAGGTAACTTTTCACCAGCGCAGTACTTAGAAGATAAACAATCAGACCTAGCGATTGAAGTTGAAAACTCTAACTGGAAAAGTCATGCTAATAATCGTTTATCTACGGCACTAGTTGCGCTAGATGATCGCAGTCAGGATATTATTAAAACACGTTGGTTAAACGAAGATAAAACAACGTTGCAAGAGTTAGCCAATAAATACCAAATTTCAGCTGAACGTGTTCGACAATTAGAAAAAAATGCTTTAAACAAGCTAAAAAATACTATGGTGTTATAGCGCTAATGTAACGCAGTATTTTAAAAACCGACTTAGGTCGGTTTTTTTGTGCCTGTTATTTGTTTGTTCTAATGTCGCCCATGTCGTTCTAAGTGGTCAACTCTTTATGTTGGGTTGTATAACGTGTTGTTTTTTTGTTCTGAATTTTGTGTTTGTATGATTTTACTACCTTAAGTGCAAATTTTTGTTACACTAACCGCTCAAAAATAATACTAATAAAAAATCATACTTAAAGAATTATGTTCGACCTCTTAAAGTATAACTAGGATATATGGGGACCTTGAATGGAAACAGGGGAAAAGAAGCAGGTATATGCGTCGCAAGAGCTACCTAAATTAAAGTCATTGCAGCAAAAGTTGCAATTAGTGAATGCGCAACTTGAGCAAGAAATAGCTAAACGTGAAGTATTAAAGCAAAAGCACCGTGTGGAGCTAGACGTTTTGGTAGCTGAACGGACGCAAGAGTTACAAGCTGCAAATTTAAACTTACGCATGCAGATGGTTGAAAGACGTAAAGCTGAGCAACAGCTTTATTTCGAAGCGCATCATGATGCACTAACCAAATTACCTAATCGTGCTTTGTTTTCAGACCGGCTTAGCTACGCTATACGGCATCTTAAACGTCACCCGGACCAACGGTTTTCTGTTCTTTTTATCGATCTTGATCGATTTAAAATTATCAATGATACCTTGGGGCACCATGTGGGGGATTTATTTCTTGTTGAGATTGCCAAGCGTTTACGTGCATGTGTAAGAGACAATGATGTTTTAGCCCGCTTGGGCGGTGATGAGTTTGTTGTTTTATTAGATGCGCAGAAGTCAGACGATACTGAAGAAGTTGCTAGTCGGATTATTAGCGCAATAGAAATGCCCTATGTTATTGAAAACAACACTTTGTATTCAAACGCAAGTATAGGAATTACAGAGTGTAGTAATCATTATAAAAATGCGGATGAAATTCTACGTGATGCTGACGCTGCTATGTATCAAGCAAAGAGTTTAGGGCGAGGTCGTTATGTGTTTTTTGATGAAAGCATGCGTGAAAAACTCATCGCAACAATGACACTTGAGCAAGAATTACGAATAGCGATCGAAAAACAACAGTTTACTCTTTATTATCAAAAAATATCTGATTTAAGTAGTTCGGTAACGATTGGTTTTGAAGCTTTATTACGTTGGAATCATCCAAGTAAAGGTTTATTAACACCAAGTGAATTTTTACATCTTGCTGAAGAAACTGGCATTATCTTAGCGATTGAAAACTGGGTTATTGAAGAGGTTTCTCGACAGCTATTGTTATGGAATGATGATATTGAGCATCAGCATGCCTTTATTGCCATAAACCTTTCTGGTAGACATTTAACTCAAGCTAATCAATTGAGCAAACTAATAACCTTAATTAATCAACAAGCATTTGAGCCGCAAAGGTTAATCTTAGAGTTCAATGAATCAGCGTTTTCTCAGCATGCTGAAATTGCATTAAAAGGTTTAGGTAAATTAAAGCAGCTAGGTGTGAAATTAGCGTTAGATGACTACGCTTCAGGTGTGTCTTCTTTTAATTTTTTGCACCGTTACCCGTTTGAGTTTATCAAATTAGACCGGGCTTTTATTAGTACTTTAAAACACAATGATAAAAACCTTTCACTGGTAAAAGCTTTACGCGATCTCGGTGAACAATTTGGTTATCGCTTAGTGGCCGAAGGTATTGAAAGTGAAGATGTCATGAAAAAACTTCATTCGGTAGGGTGTGATTTTGGGCAAGGTTATTATATAAGTAGACCTGAAAAACTATTGGAAAATCCTGCCAATAAGCAGGGTAAGAGCTACGCGTAAATTTTTCTTTTAGTAAACCTTGAATTTTAAACTTTGTCTTAGCGCATTATTTTACTAATGAGTGCATGCTTTTACTCGTTTACTGACTTCATTTGAGTATATAATAGGGGTAATTAGATGATAGGAGTTTGTTATGGGTGGTATCAGTATTTGGCAATTGTTAATTATTGCCGTTATTGTGGTTTTATTGTTTGGCACTAAGAAGTTACGCAATTTAGGCGGTGATTTAGGCTCTGCGGTAAAAGGTTTTAAAAATGCGATAGGTGATGACAAAGATTCAGCTGACAAAGATTCGGCCAATAAAGTAGAAAAAGACTCAGATACGTTAGCGGATAATAGTACTACAACACAAGAAGCTAATAAATCCAAAGAAAGTCAAAAAGAAAACAGTCAGGCATAATTAATGTTTGATATTGGTTTTTGGGAATTAACGTTGATTGGTATTATGGGTTTAGTGGTACTTGGCCCTGAACGTCTACCTGTAGCGATTCGAACTATTAAAGGTTGGGTCACTGGTGTGCGTAAGTTTAGTGATTCGGTAAAATCTGAACTGACAGAAGAGCTAAGAATTCATGAACTACATGCCAACCTTAAAAAAGCAGAGCAGGCAGATATGACTAACTTAAGCCCTGAAATCGCTGAATCGGTTAAGTCATTAAAAGAAGCTGCTGCCATGGTCAATGAACCATTTAAAAAAATTGATAAAAACGCGATGGATTCATTCATTTCAACCTCGTTAGCGAGTCAATCGACTGCAAGAGAGACCTCTAATAGTGAACCGGAAAATAATATACAAGCAAGTAACATTCAAAGTGTTGATGAGTTACCAGAGACACCTCAAGAAAGCACGCAGAATACTGTGAGCGAAGTTAAACAAGACAAATGAATTCACCGGTAGAAAATTCAAAACCTTCAGAGTCATTAGCACCAGAGCCCTTAGATTCAGCGAAGGGTGTGACGCTTTTTGATCATTTACTTGAACTTAGAACGCGTTTATTGCACGCAGTGTTGGGTGTTCTGTTAGTGTTTTGTTGCTTAGCCTATTTTGCACAAGATATTTATCAATACTTAGCACAACCTTTGTTGCAAACTATGCCCGCGGGTTCACAAATGATCGCAACGGATGTCGCATCTCCATTTTTTGCTCCTTTTAAACTCACCATTGTATTATCTATATTTCTTGCTATGCCTTATATTTTATATCAAATCTGGTCATTTGTTGCGCCGGGTTTATATCGTAATGAAAAACGATTAGTTGCACCATTAATGTTAGGATCTACTTTTTTGTTTTATAGCGGAATTGCTTTTGCTTACTTTATTGTTTTCCCTGTCGTTTTTGCTTTTTTTACTTCGGTTGCACCAGAAGGAGTAGTGATTGCTACCGATATTAGTAGTTATTTAGATTTTGTTTTGAAATTGTTCTTTGCTTTTGGTGCCGCGTTTGAAATTCCTGTTGCGATTATCTTATTGTGCTGGACAGGTGTGACTAGTCCGAATGACTTAAGAAAAAAACGCCCTTATATGGCTGTAGGTGCCTTTGTCATTGGTATGTTATTAACACCACCTGATATTATTTCGCAATCTATGTTAGCAATTCCTATGCTATTGTTGTTTGAAATTGGCATTATAATCGCCTCGCTATACCATAAAGAAGATGAAGAAGAGGAAACTGTGTCGTGAAAAATGCTATTTTACTATTATCGATTGTACTTATTTATCTAATATCGTCAGTTAGTTATGCCAAAAATGATGCTGAACTGCGGTTGAAGTTAAACTATTGCTCTTCAATTGAAAGTGATAATGGACGTTTGGTCTGTTTTGATAAATTAGTTCAACCCAGTACTAAGCAATCCATTGTAGCTGTCGCTGCTATCGTGCCATCTATAGACGATAGCAAAACTGTGGAACAAAAAAAAGTTGATGACTTTGCTAAAGAGGATTTGAAAAAAACTAAAGAAGAGCAAGGCCCTAGCAGTATTTTTGCCACAGTAACTAAGGTTAATAAATCACTAAAAGGTCAATGGGTTATTTATTTTGAAAATGGCCAAAAGTGGCAGCAAACGAATACAGCTAGAATAAAGTTGAAAATAGGCAATAAAGTTCGCCTAGAAAAAGGTGCTTTGGGGGCTGTTTATTTGTATAGAGAAAATAGCCATCGTAGTATTAAAGTCAAGCGGCTTAAATAATTGCTATATTTATAATGCTGATTGATATAGGTGTTAACTTAACTAATAAGCGTTTTGATAAAGATCGAGACGACCTTATTCATCGTGCAAAAAATCAAGGTGTTGAGCAATTCTTGATTACGGGTACTAGTGTATACGAAAGTCAGCAAGCTTTAGCCTTATGCCAACATTATCAGCAACAATTTCCCAATACCCTATTCACTACTGCAGGTGTTCACCCTCACGATGCTGATGGCGTTAGTGATGATTATTTAGCACAATTAATACAGTTGGCAAAACAACCGCAAGTTAAAGCGATAGGTGAGTGTGGCTTAGACTTTAATCGTAATTTTTCTGCACCAGAACAACAGTTAATAGTATTTAAAGAACAAATTAACTTAGCGGCAGAGCTGAATATGCCGTTATTCCTACATCAACGTGATGCTTTCTCTCCTTGGTTCGCGGAATTAAAGCCTTTTATTGATCGAATACCTGCTATGGTTGCGCATTGTTTTACTGGTAATAAAAAAGAATTAGAGCAGTGCATAGCGGCTAACATGTACATTGGCATTACGGGTTGGCTCTGTGATGAGCGCAGAGGGAAAGAACTACAAGAAATTGTTAAACTAATCCCGTTAAATCGCTTATTAATTGAAACTGACGCACCCTATTTGACTCCTCGAACGATTAGGCCTCGTCCTAAAAGTAGCCGTAATGAGCCAAGCTATTTACCTTACATAGCTCAACAAATAGCTGATATAACAGCTATTGACCCTGATGAAATAGCTTGTCAAACTAGCATCAATGCCCGTAAAGTTTTTAACCTATAAAGAAACCAGCTGTGACTGACTTAACCTCTCAATGTAATGAACTTTTTTTTCAAGGATTAGCGATAAACTTTGCTATTGGTCTAATGGTTATGGCCGTTGTCACTTTTATCTTTTATCGAAAATACTCACTTGAGAAGTTTTCTCTTAATGAGGCGTTAATAAAAGCTAAACAAGAGATTTTAGCAGCAAAAAAATCTTATCAAATACTGTTAGAGCAACAACAAGAAAGCCAGGACTTATTGGAAGATAGGGTACAAGAACGGACTTTAGAATTGCATATTACCTTACAAGAGTTAGAAGAAGCAAATAGTGAACTAGAGAAAAAAAACACCTTAGATGAATTAACCGGGTTATTTAACCGCCGATTTTACGATCAGAAAATCCTGGCAGAATATCGCCGTAGTAAGCGTAATAGAACGCCATTAAGCTTGATCATTATAGATATTGACCATTTTAAAGAGGTCAATGATAACTATGGGCATTTAGCGGGTGATCAATGTTTAGTTTGGCTTAGCAATCATCTCAAGCAAAGCTTAAAGCGCAGTAGTGACATGGCTTTCCGCTATGGTGGAGAAGAGTTTTGCTTAATACTACCGGATACCGATACAAAAGGGGCAATGGCTTTGGTTGAAGCCTTAAGAAAGAATATTGAACAACAAGCATGCACTCATAACGATACTCAAATATCGCTGACAATCAGTAGCGGTATTTGTACTTATATACAGCAAAATGATATGCGACCCGAACAACTATTCACAAGGGCTGATGAAGCGCTGTATGAAGCAAAAGATAAAGGACGTAATCAGACTCAAGTATACATAGATAGCTAATTCCCAGGGAACAACGATGAATAATAATATAAACCAATCACCTTTTGGTCAATATCCAGCACGCCGAATGCGTCGTATGCGCAAAGATGATTTTACCCGTCGACTGATGGCAGAAAACCAATTAACGGTAAATGACCTAATCTATCCAGTATTTGTTTTAGAGGGTGAAAATCAATGTGAAGAAATCTCATCAATGCCAGGAGTAGAGCGAAAAAGTATTGATTTACTGTTAGAGGAAGCCCAAGAGTTAGTTGATTTAGGTATTCCTGCAATTGCTATATTCCCAGTAACCCCTAGTGACAGAAAATCTTTAATGGCTGAAGAAGCTTATAACGCTGAAGGTTTAGCTCAGCGTACTGTACGGGCATTGAAAGCAAAGTTTCCTCAGTTAGCTGTTATCACTGATGTAGCGCTTGACCCGTTCACCACACATGGTCAAGATGGTATTTTAAGTGAAAGTGATGATAATAAAGCCGGTACGACTGGCTATGTGTTAAATGATATCACAACAGAAATATTAGTTAAGCAAGCAATCTCACATGCGCGAGCGGGTGCTGATATTGTTGCACCATCGGATATGATGGACGGTCGTGTTGGTGCTATTCGTCAAGGGTTAGAAGCACAGGGTTTTGTTAATACAAAAATCTTAGCGTATTCCGCTAAATATGCTTCTAATTACTATGGCCCATTTCGTGATGCTGTCGGCTCAGCCGGTAACTTGAAAGGCGGAGATAAGCATACCTATCAAATGGATCCAGCGAATAGTAATGAAGCTCTACATGAAATAGCACAAGATATTAGTGAAGGTGCTGATATGATAATGGTTAAGCCAGGAATGCCATACCTAGATATAGTACGCCGTGCTAAAGATACCTTTCAAGTGCCTACCTATGCTTATCAAGTGAGTGGCGAATATGCCATGCATATGGCAGCAATTCAAAATGGCTGGTTAGCTGAAAAGCCTTGTGTGATGGAAGGTTTATTGGCCTTTAAGCGTGCGGGTGCGGATGGTATATTAACGTATTTTGCTAAACAAGTTGCCAGATGGTTGAAAGAAGGTTAATTAAAATATATTAGAGCTAGGCGTTTCGGGGAGGAAGCATCTCGTATAGCAAGCCTTCGCGAAGTGCGCCTGTAGACAGTGTTAGCTCGGCAATCTTAAAAACACTAAATAACGCAATTAAAATACTTAAGCCACTCGCTAGCACTGGTGCTCTATCAGCTCTTAGCCCTGATAATGCAATGTTATCAATGGTTTTACAGCGAATAAGTGATTGTTTTATCTCTTGTAAAAAAACTGGAGTAATCACAATAGGTTGTTGTCTGTCGTGAAGGATTTCGGCCAACGCTTGCATAGAGCCAGAGCTACCTAAAACAGATTGCCAGCCTAAATTGATAAAGTTTTCAGAAATTGGTATAACGACTTTACTCGCTGCGGATATCGCGGTAGAAAAATTTTCCTCTGTTAATAAATTATCGGAAAAAAACCTTTCTTTAAAACTCACACAGCCTAAATTTAAACTGATAGTGTGCTTCGAGTCAAAGCCTTGACCAATAATTAACTCAGTACTCGCACCACCAATATCAATAACGAAACGTTTTTTATCTAAATCATCTTGGCAAGTGTGGGCAACGCCACTGTAGATTGTTTTAGCTTCTTGTTCGCCACTGAGCAGGGTGATTTTTTTCGGTAGAATTTTATTTGCCGGCGTTAAAAAATCATCACGATTAATCGCTATTCTTAAGGCGGCGGTAGCGACAATGCGAATATTACTTACTGGAATACGAACGAGGTGTTGAGAAAACAGGGTTAAACAATCAAGTCCACGATTTATAGCATCATGACTTAATTCATTGTTATTATTTAAACCGGCAGCCAAGCGCACTTTTTGTTTCACTTTGGCTACAACCTTATTTTGGTTGTTAACTCGTTGGGTGATTAGTAAATGAAAGCTATTGGAGCCTAAATCAACCACAGCAAAATGCGAATTTGTATATTGTGCATTAAGCTGTGATGTTTTCTTTTGAATGAACATTTAAAACAATGAAAACTAACGGCGAGGACGAGTGCTATTACCACCACTTGGCTTAAAATTACCGCGATTACCTTGTCGGTTACCACTACGATTACCGCCAGGCTTATGGCGACGTTGACGTGGTTTTGGTCTAGGCAAGTCATCAAGCAAGGCTTCATGTAAATACTTTGTTACTGGCAATGAGTGTTCAATGTATTCTTCAATAGCAGGTAAGTTAAATACATATTGTTCACAAGCCAAGCTAATAGCATGCCCAGTTGCACCAGCGCGACCAGTACGACCAATACGGTGAACATAATCTTCACAATCATCTGGCAAATCATAGTTAAAAACATGAGTAACTGATGGAATATGTAAGCCACGAGCGGCAACATCAGTAGCCACTAATATATCCAAAGTACCGTCGGTAAATTGCTCTAATATTTTTAAACGCTTCTTCTGTGGAACATCACCTGTCAATAAACCAGCTCTTAATTTATCAGCAACAAGGTGATCAAAAAGCTTTTCACAAACGTGCTTAGTGTTGGCAAAAATGATTGCCTTTTCAGGCCAATCTTCTTCAATTAACGTTTGTAATAGCGCCATTTTATCTTCATTAGAAGGATAAAATAATTCTTCACTAATGCGAGTGTTTGTTTTTTGTTCGGGTGCAATTTCTACACTGGTTGGATCATTCATATGCTCGAAAGCAAGTTCTTTAACTCTAAATGATAATGTGGCTGAAAACAGCATACTTAAACGCTGAGTAGCAGGAGGCATTTTATTGAACATATAACGAATATCTTTAATAAAGCCTAAATCGAACATTCTGTCGGCTTCATCAAGTACGATAACTTCAATATTTCCTAAGTTATAAATGCCTTGTTTTAAATAGTCCAATAATCGTCCACAGGTGCCAATTAAAATATCGACTCCTTGCTCTAACTCTAAACGTTGACTTTCATAACCTTCGCCACCATAGACAATACCAAGACGTAATCCGGTACTTTTTGACATCTCAATAGCATCACGATGAATTTGAATGGCAAGTTCACGTGTTGGAGCCATAATCAATGCTCGTGGTTGGTTATGCGTCGGCGCTTCTACTTGCAGCAAACGATGAAAAGTCGCTGCTAAAAAGGCTATGGTTTTACCTTCACCTGTTTGCGCTTGGCCTGCAATATCAGTACCTTGAAGCAGTATAGGTAAAGATTCTTCCTGAATGGACGTACAATGTTGGAAGCCCATGGCTTCTAATCCGGTCACTACTTGTGGAGCAAGATTTAAGTCAGCGAATTTTGTTTCTGTTAAGTGTGTTTTTTTCATGGCGCTAGCTTAACACCATAGTTATACCAATTGAAGCAATGAATTGATCATTCAGCGAGAATTAAAAGGTATAGAGGCAAGGCATTGATTGAAGAGAATGGTTACTCCCTTGTCAAAATCAATAACGCTGCATATAAGCCTTTTAAACTCGCCCGTGGGAGCTTGTCAGGAAAGTGATAACGTCACAAATTTATTTGATATAGAGTGACTATATACGCACAAATTTTGCTTGTTCTAACTTCCCTGACATAGCTCTGAATTGACTCATTCATTATTTTAATTGGTATTAATTAATAACTAACTTTAGCGGCGTTATGTGAATATAAAAGAAAACAAACTTGAAAAATAGGCAACTTAGCCTCATAAAGGTATAATATTTAAATTAAATGATAGTGGCATAGCAGCCATAACGAACGGAGAATAAAATGAGCGATAAAATTATTCAGCTAACTGATGATAGTTTCGAAGCAGATGTGTTGAAAGCATCGGGTTTAGTATTGGTTGATTTTTGGGCTGAATGGTGTGGTCCTTGTAAAATGATAGCGCCAGTTCTTAATGATATTGCGGAAGAATATGATGGTAAGGTTACGATTGGTAAATTAAATATCGATCAAAACTCAGATACGCCACCTAAATATGGTGTACGTGGTATTCCAACCTTGTTGTTATTTAAAGACGGTGAAATTGCCGATACTAAAGTTGGCGCTTTATCAAAAACACAATTAAAAGAATTTTTAGATAAAAACCTTTAATTAATTGTTGAATATTTTAAAAACCTGAAATTATTTCAGGTTTTTTTATGTTTGCTATAAAATATTTGCTTACATTTTAACTAGTGACTTTACCTAGTTCACTTTTAATGCTAGATTTAGTTCCTGAGTATAAAATAACATTTCAATCTCCCTATTCTATTATCTTTTTTTTGCTACTTTATTAGCTCCTTATTAGATAAGAAAATTATAAACACACATTTAAAATAAACTGTCATCGGCAATCGCCAGGACATAACCACTTAAAATAGTTTAAGAAACCCCCTATGAATCTTACCGAACTTAAAGAAAAATCCATTAATGAATTGGTTGAACTAGCTGAAACTATGAAGCTAGAAAACCTTGCTAGAACACGCAAACAAGACATAATATTTGCCATTTTAAAGAAGCATGCCGAAAACGATAATGATATCTTTGGTGGTGGCGTTCTAGAAATTTTACAAGATGGTTTTGGCTTTTTACGCTCTGCCGACTCTTCCTATTTAGCTGGCCCAGATGATATTTATGTGTCACCAAGCCAAATTCGTCGTTTTAGTATGCGTACTGGTGACACTATTCAAGGGAAGATTCGCTCACCTAAAAAAGGCGAGCGTTATTTTGCCTTACTGAAAGTTACTGAAGTTAACTTTGACCGTCCTGAGAATACACGTAATAAAATTTTATTTGAAAACCTAACGCCAATTCATCCAACGGATCGAATGACCATGGAACGTGGTAACGGTTCGACCGAAGACATTACAGCACGTGTTATTGATTTAGCGTCACCAATTGGTAAAGGTCAACGTGGTTTAATCGTTGCACCACCAAAAGCGGGTAAAACGCTCTTATTGCAGAACATTGCACAAAGTATTGCCCATAATTATCCTGATGCAGAATTAATGGTGTTATTAATTGATGAGCGTCCGGAAGAAGTCACAGAGATGCAGCGCCTAGTAAAAGGTGAAGTTATAGCATCAACATTCGATGAACCAGCAAGTCGTCACGTACAGGTGGCGGAAATGGTGATTGAGAAAGCTAAACGTTTAGTCGAGCATAAAAAAGACGTTGTTATTTTGCTTGATTCAATTACACGTTTAGCTCGTGCCTACAACACAGTTATTCCTTCGTCAGGTAAAATTCTATCTGGTGGTGTTGATGCAAATGCATTACACCGTCCTAAGCGTTTCTTTGGTGCTGCACGTAATATTGAAGAAGGTGGTAGCTTAACTATTATCGCCACAGCTTTAGTAGAAACGGGCTCTAAAATGGATGAAGTTATCTACGAAGAATTTAAAGGTACAGGTAATATGGAATTACACCTGTCTCGTAAAATTTCAGAAAAACGCGTATTCCCAGCGATTAACATTAATCGTAGTGGTACACGCCGTGAAGAATTAATTACTAAAGCGGATGAATTACAAAAAATGTGGATTTTACGTAAAATTGTTCATGAAATGGATGAAATAGGTTCCATTGAATTCCTTATTGATAAACTAGCAATGACTAAAACCAATAATGAATTTTTTGATTCAATGAAACGTAAGTAATTTTCTGTTACCAATAAAAAACCAGTCATAAGGCTGGTTTTTTTGTTTTTAAAACGCTTTGCAAAAATTAATGGCATCCATGAAATATAACGATTTAAGAGATTTTATTAGTCAGCTTGAAAAAATAGGGCAATTAAAACGCATTACCGCACCTATTTCTACGCACCTTGCGATGACTGAAATTAGCGATCGTACCTTGCGCGCAAAAGGCCCTGCATTATTGTTTGAGAACGCTGTAGATGAAAATGGTCAGCCTCATAATATGCCAGTACTCACTAATCTATTTGGCACGCCCGATAGAGTAGCGCTTGCTATGGGACAAGAAAACTTTGGTGCTTTACGTGATGTCGGTAAATTATTGGCTATGTTAAAAGAGCCAGAGCCACCGACAGGGTTTCGCGATGCTTTAGGTAAAATCCCCATATATAAACAAGTGCTCAATATGCCCGTTAAAGTGATTAAGAAAGCACTTTGTCAGCAAATTGTATTAAGTGGTGATGATGTTGATTTATCCAAATTGCCAATTCAAACTTGTTGGCCCGGTGATGTGGCACCATTAATTACTTGGGGCTTAACTATCACTAAAGGCCCTCATAAAGAACGTCAAAATTTAGGTATTTATCGTCAGCAGGTACTCTCTAAAAATAAAGTCATTATGCGCTGGCTCTCTCACCGTGGTGGCGCCTTAGATTTTCAAGAGTTTAAGAAGACTAACCCTGGTGAAAAATATCCTGTTTCTGTTGCTTTAGGGGCTGATCCAGCCACTATTTTAGGTGCAGTAACACCTGTGCCTGATACCTTATCAGAGTATGCGTTTGCCGGGTTATTACGTGGCTCTAAAACTGAGGTGACTAAATCAATCAGTAATGACTTACAAGTACCAGCAACCGCAGAAATTATTTTAGAAGGTTACTTAGATCCAGAAGAAACAGCGCCAGAAGGCCCTTATGGTGATCATACCGGTTATTATAATGAAGTTGATGATTTTCCTGTTTTTACCGTGACCCATATCACTATGCGCAAAGATGCTATTTACCATAGTACTTACACCGGCAGGCCGCCGGATGAACCTGCTATTTTAGGGGTGGCGCTGAATGAAGTGTTTGTTCCTATTTTACAAAAGCAGTTTCCTGAAATTCAAGACTTCTATTTACCGCCAGAAGGATGCTCTTATCGTTTGGCTATTGTTACCATTAAGAAACAATATGCCGGTCATGCTAAACGGGTAATGATGGGGGTTTGGTCATTTTTGAGACAATTTATGTACACTAAATTTGTCATTGTTTGCGATGATGATGTTGATGCTCGAAATTGGGAAGATGTGATTTGGGCAATGACTACGCGTATGGATCCAAGTCGAGATACGGTGTTAATTGAAAATACCCCAATAGATTATTTAGATTTTGCCTCGCCAGTTTCCGGTTTAGGCTCTAAAATGGGATTAGACGCGACAAATAAATGGCCTGGTGAAACAGACAGAGAATGGGGCGTTCCCATTGAAATGACCGATGAAGTAAAACAACATATAGATGATATTTGGGATGATTTAGCCATCATTCCGAAAGTAAATAAGTAAATAAGTAAATAATTAAATTAAAGAGAGTTATTAATGAAAACAATTAGCTGTCAAATAGTGTCATTAACTTCACTTACGGCTCATGTCTTTAAAGTACTATTAAAGCCTACTGAAAAAGTAGACTTTATTGCTGGACAGTATTTAAACTTTGTAATGAGTGATGAAGATAAACGACCATTCTCCATTGCTAGCTCACCTAATAGTGATTTGATTGAATTGCAAATAGGCGCTTTTGTTGCTGACAGTTATCCCATGCAGGTGATAGAACGCATCAGATCGGCCCAAGCTGAAGGTAAGCCGGTCACTATTGAGATAGCTGCAGGTAAAGCTCATTTACGTACCGAGAGTGAACGACCATTGTTATTGTTAGCAGGTGGTACCGGCTTTTCTTATATCAAGTCAATGTTTGAGTACCTAGCAGAGCAAAACTCGCAACGCCATATTATGGTGTATTGGGGTTTACGTGAGATAGCTGCCGCCTATGAACTTGAAAAAACTGCAGCGGTAATTGCTAAATTACCCCACGCTAATTTTATTCCCGTTATTGAAAACGTAGAAGAAAATAATGATAAAAATGCTAGCGAATCATGGAAAGGAAAAACAGGCTTAGTCCATCAAGCCGTTATGCATGATATTATTAGCCTTGAGCCTTATGATATTTATCTTGCTGGGCGCTTTGAAATGGTTGGCGCTATACGTAGTGACTTTGTTGAACATGGTGCACTGCTAGAGCATATGTATGCAGATGCCTTCGCTTTTATTTAAATAACTTTCATTTTGTCGTTGTATTGCCCAATTTATGCGTCAAAAGTACTTAGTGACTATCGTCAGCTCCGTGCTTTTTCCTTTTAATTGAACCATACACCTTAAAACTGAATAGTTATTATACCAGTTTCATTAATTAGCTGATCTATTTTATACGTAGAAAAAATCGCCAAATACAAGGCGTTTATTGCAATAACTAGTTGTTCTAATTATTAAATAAATAACGAAGTGGTTGGTGGTTTTAACAAGTAGAAATGATCACATATTTAGTGAGATTGGTATTACTGTTACTTGATTGGTTTTGGAAAGCAATGGATTATAGAATTACCGATAACAAAGATGAGATGGATATTGATGCCATCCATGATTATCTTTCAAGTTCGTATTGGGCTGAAGGTGTGCCTAAATCCGTGGTGACTAAAGCTATTGAAAACTCACTTTGTTTTGCTGTATTAGCGTTTGACACTAACAGAGAAGAAAAACAAGTGGGTTTTGCCCGTTTGATTACCGACTCTGCTACGTTTGCTTATTTGGCCGATGTTTATATTCTAGATGAGCATAGAGGCAAAGGGCTAAGTAAGCAGATGATGCAACAAATAATTGCTCACCCACAGTTACAAGGCTTGCGCCGAATGATGTTAGCGACTCGAGATGCCCATGGACTATATGAGCAATATGGGTTTACTGCGCTTACCGACCAAAAAATGTTTATGCAGTTGTGGAAGCCTGATGTGTATTCACAGACGTCTTAATTGAGCTGCAGGTTTTGCACCTTAACCCAAACTTCATTTGCGGCTTGGTGCTGGCCTTCTTCTGTCAGTGCTTTCGCGAAAGCTTGTAAGTCTTGCTTATCGTATTGTTGCCCTTCAAGTTTAACTAAACTGCCAAAGGCCCTTTCTGCCATTGCCCATTGTTTACTCATTAGCGCTAAATGTCCTAAACAACTTAGCCATTGAGGGCTTTGGCTATTATTATGAAGATGCTTTTGAACTAAGGCTATTAACGGCTCACTCTCTTTAATAGGCAGTGAACGTAACTGTTTAAGAAAGCGATCATTGGGCTGCTTCTTCAGCATAGGAGTAATGAGCTTTGTTAATGGTTCAGTGATATTTTGCTCTGCTAGCACCTGACAATAAGCAAATAAAACTGTTTCACGTTGTTTTATTTTACGGCCAATTGACTTCCAATAAGCTTGTAAGCTTGCTTGGTCTTGTTGATGAATAATATCGGTAAAGGCGCCATAATAAGCTTTTTCTTCCCATGCTTGCACAGTTTCATCAGTAATCGTTTTTTCTTTGCGGGTAATACTTAAATAATCTACCGCTGACTCAAAGCGCTTTTCAATTAAACATAAGTCAACTTCTAGCGCTAATAATCTAGCATCATGACCAATTAGTTTATGGTTTTCATCAATTAATAAGCGTGCTTTATCATATGCATCGCTTGCGTCTTGATTCATTAACAGTTTTACTTTAACAACAACACTAGCTGCATCGTCAACTTTTGCTTTAACACACTCTTGTTCTAATAAATCTAAATAGTGGTTGGTATTGCTATTAAGTTGCTGTTTAGCTGAGGCTGCAGCAGCAAGTAAATAAGCACTTTGTTGGCGTTTGGCTGGTTCGGCACTTTTAGCAAATAGTTGCTCAGCGCCTTGATAATCTTCGAGCATATAGGCGGTAAGGCCTTTGTTGAAATTGGCAATACCGCGTCTTCTGCTTGCAAAAGCTAGCGTACTCCATGCTTTGAAGCTTATCTTTAAGCTGCCCCGTAGTACTTTGTAAAGGATAAAAGCACAAATAGAGAATAGTGTTAACATTATCATTGCTGACAATATTGTTAACTCGATAATGGTTTCACCCATTGCAATTAGGATGTAGCCTTTTTCATCAATTAATAGCGGACTAAGGGCTAAAACTACAAAAAATAATACAATGATGACTATAAAACGAATCATATGCTGTCCTCACCGTCAGGCTGATCATCCTGGTTTTTAGGTAAAGGTGATGATTTTTCAGGTTCAGTTTTTTCTGCTTCAAGCTGTTTGTCTTGAGGCGTATCTTCAGCTTTTACTGCTTTAGGCTGCTTGTCTTGAGGTGTATTTTCATTTTTTGCTGCATCAGGCTGTTTATTTTGTGGTGTTTTATCAACACCAACTGCTTTTTTAGGTGAAAATTGTGGTTTAGTCGTCTTATTTTTCAGTGCAGATCTAATGGCTATTAACGACTTCAATTCACTTGGATAATTATAATTAACGCGCAGTGTTTGCAACTTAGTTAATGCTTGTTGAAAGGCTTGATTAGTTGCGTCATTCAGATCAAAGAACTCAGTAATCCATTGCTGAATGTCGATTAAGCTTTTTTGGTAAATATCATCTTTACGCTCACTAGCTGCCCATAAAGCCAATTGAATTTTTAAGTTTAAATTCTGCTTTAAATGCTGCTGTTGCTCTGGTGATATAAGTGGCTTGATTAAGCCTGTTCTTTGACGTACACGAACAAAGTCATCAATAAACTTCTGCCATGTTTTAGCCAAATTAGCTTGCCAATCGCTAAGATCATTCGATAATTCATTACTAGTATTTTTATCCGTTTTTGCACCGACATCCACCATGGCCAAAGGCAGTATTGCTACTTGTGAGTTCATTGCCATCAGTGTTAAAACAGCCTCGTCAGTTTGTAAGGTAGGCATAAGTTCAAGCGACTTGATATCCTGATAAACTAATTCACGAACCGGTAAAAAAGTGGGATCGTTTAGGTCGGCTAAGCGAGCATCAGCATCTTTAAGTAAACTAATTGATGCGGTGGTGTCGTGTTCTAACCATAAGGTTCTTGCTGCAATACGGATAAGGTATTCAGCTTCATGCAATAACCAATCACTAGGTTGGCGCTGTTTAATAGTACGCTCAAGTTGGCTAACAGTAGTATTAAGTGCTGATATTTTTGCTTGGTTACTATTATTAACTTTCGATGTTACTTGTTGTAGCTGACTAGTAAAGGCTTTTTGTTGCTCACTCATTACTTGCTTTATTTGGGCTTGGTATTGATTGAATGTAGCCGTATTTTTACTATCAATCTGTTCAGAGAGCTTTATTGTGAGTAATTGGCTTTGTTGCAGCTGCCAAAAATAGTGAATAACAGTGATAAATATAGCAACAAATATAGCAACAATTGCTAATTTAGACACCTTTTTGGGACTATTATTAGCAGGCGTTTTTTCCGCATTAGTGACCGGCGCTTTGTTGGCTGATTTTTTTGCTGGCTCAGGTACTTTGCTGTCTGATTTTTTTGCTGACTCAGGTACTTTGCTGTCTGATTTTTTTGCTGACTCAGGTGCTTTGCTAGCTGATTTTTTTGCTGTCTCAGTATCTAATGGCATATTTTTATCAGTCATTTGTCATTCCATTATTGAATTTTAGTAACTATTCAACTAACGCTAGAAAGCGAGTTATTCCGGCTATTTCTTAATCCGAAAATTTAGTTATTCACATACAATACTTCGATTAAGATTGCACGAAGACAACGAATGTTGAATAGATACGAATTTTATTGCTCAAGCTTGTTCTCAATGAATGCTTGTAGCGTAGTGCTAATTGCTTGTTCATTAGCGCCGTCACTTTGTATTACATTAGCTAAACCAAGATGCTTGGCATGGTTGGCAATACGTTTACTTGCTACTAGCCAAATACAATTATTTCGCCAGTGTTTAATTATGTCATTTTCTACAGCTATGTTAGTGGCTTGTGTTAATTCTATAAGCTTATCTAATAGTGCGTTACTGGTAACGACAATACAATTAATTTGTTGTTGATACCATTGCTTGCCTATATCTTTAGGAAATGTTCGCCATATCCTTTGATAACTTTCAAGATATTGTACCGTTGCGCCACGTTTGGTTAACTCTATTGCTAGGTGTTCTCTGCCACCATTACCACGAACTATGGTGATACATTTATTTGATAGATTTTCACTAAGTAAATTTAACGCTAACACACCTTCGCTATTTTCTTGAGAAGGACAATATATATTTTCTAGCGATAATGCTTGCAGCGCTGCTTTTGTCGCTTTACCTACGGCAATAATATGCTGATATTGCCAGTTTGTCGCTGCGACGTTAGTATGGGCAAACTCCACTGCGGCAACGCTAACAAAAATTATAATGTTGGCTGTTGTCAGCAACTTATTACTTGGCTCATGATCAGCTAACGGCTGATAGTCGAATAACGGCTGACTAACGCAAGCGATACCTTGTTTGTTAAGTAACAAAGCTAATGCTTGCGCTTTTTTTGATGGCCGCGCTACTAAAACGTTAAGTGAATAGTCGCTATTGATTGTCAGCATTGGCTGTGGCATAAACCTGTTGTAAAATTTTATCAGCACCTCGGCTAAGTAATTCTTGTGCTAAGGTATTACCTAATGCTTCACCTTGCTCAACAGGGCCAGTAATTTCACTTTCAATTATTTCACTTCCATCTATCGCGCCAACTAAGCCACGTAGGTGAACATCTTTACCATCGGCTGAAATAACACTATAACTAGCAATAGGCACCTGACAGCCACCTTCTAATGCTTTGTTCATCGCGCGTTCTGTTAATACACGGATACGAGTGGTATTACATTCAAGCGGGGCTAATAAGGCTTTAATGGCATCATCATTAATACGACATTCAATACCAACAGCGCCTTGGCCATTAGCGGGTAACATTTCTTCTGGTTCGATAGTTTGAGCGATACGTTCGCTCATTTTTAAGCGAATTAAACCAGCAGCAGCTAAAATAATCGCGTCGTATTGTCCTTCATCTAATTTTCTTAAACGGGTGTTTACGTTGCCGCGTAAGTCTCGGATATCAAGATCAGGTCGTTTAGCTTTTAATTGGCATTGGCGACGTAAGCTTGAGGTGCCAACAATAGCACCTTGAGGTAAATCGTTAAGACTAGCATAAGTATTTGAAACAAAAGCATCGCGGGGATCTTCGCGCGGACAAATCACCTCTAAATCCAAACCGGGAGGGAAGTCTACGGGTAAATCTTTCATTGAATGCACAGCAATATCAGCGCGATCTTCAAGCATGGCAACTTCAAGTTCTTTAACAAAAAGACCTTTACCACCTATTTTTGCCAATGGGGTATCTAACCAGATATCGCCCTTGGTAGTCATTGGCACAAGTACAACATTAATATCTTGATGAAAGTGCTCTAATTGTGCTTTTACGTATTCTGCTTGCCATAATGCTAAGGCGCTTTCACGTGTTGCTATTCGTACTGTAGTCATAGGTCTTGTTCTCAAAAGTTTATGCTATTGTGCTATTAGGGTTATTTCAGTCTCGGCCTGTTTACTTACCGCGGCAGATAAGAATTGCCAAAATTCACCACCACCACGCTTATCTGTCCAAATCTCATCGCTAAATGAAAAATGATGGCCATTAAATTTGGTCGCTACCCATATTTCATGTAGGGGCGCTTGCTTATTTATGATGATTTTAGTGCTGTTTTTAAACGTTAGCGTTAATAAGCCACCAACGCCTTCGTAATCTATATCAACACCACATTCTTCAATTGCCTCTTCAACGGCAAGTAATAGATCTTCAGCAATTAAATTGTATTGGCTATCGTTCATTGGCTTTCTTTAGTTGTTTGGGGGATCGGCATGTGAGTATAATACCAATCAACCGAGATAAATATAACAACTAAGTTAAGTTCAAAGCTTGATTTAGATAACTTTCATGGCAAAAACTAGTAATCATGCATTCAATTAAACATTTTTCTTTCTTGTTCACCTGCTTTTTAATGAGCGTGCTTCTCTCTGCGTGTGGCTCTAAAGGAGATTTATATCAAGTTGTTGAGCCAGAATCAGAGCAAAGTACTACGGTAAAAGAGCCTCAGAAAAAAAATAAAGATACTAATAAGAAGTCGACATAATGTTAGTGAATTTCTCTAAAATGCACGGCCTAGGTAACGACTTTTTAGTGCTAGATAATGTAACGCAAAATGTTTTCTTATCTAATGAACAAATCGCTAAATTGGCAGATAGAAATTTTGGCGTGGGTTTTGACCAATTATTAATTGTTGAGCCGCCCTACGATCCAGAGTTAGATTTTCACTATCGAATTTTTAATGCTGATGGTAGCGAGGTCAACCAATGTGGCAATGGCGCTCGTTGTTTTGCACGTTTTGTACGTATGAAGGGTTTATGCAATAAGAATAAGATAAAAGTCACCACGGCTTCAGGCAAAATGACTTTGTTTATAGAACGAGATGGTAATATTTCAGTAACCATGCCGGTACCACAGTTTGAGCCAGATAAAATTCCTTTTACCGCCCAAAAAGCCGAAGGGACGTATATTTTACGCAGTGAATCAGAAACGGTACTTTGTGGTGCTGTATCGTTGGGTAATCCTCACTGTGTGGTAACCGTTGATAATGTACTTGAGGCGCCTGTTGCGCGTTTAGGTAAAGAATTATCATTACATGAGCGTTTTCCTGAACATGCCAATGTGGGCTTTATGGAAATTGTCGCACCAAACCAAATTAAATTACGTGTTTATGAACGCGGTGCGGCTGAAACGTTGGCTTGTGGCAGTGGTGCTTGTGCCGCGGTGGTTATTGGTCAAATGCAAAAAAAATTAAACCGTCAAGTAACTGTTGAGTTACCTGGCGGCAAATTAAGAATTTATTGGAAAGGCCCAGGGCACCCAGTAAAAATGTCTGGTCCTGCAGTGCATGTGTTTGATGGCCAACTATCCGTATAACCATCCGCTTTATTGCTGCTTTAACTAACATCAGTGTCGAAAACGCTCCTTTATATTCATAAACTCAGCGCTTTCTTCTAGAATTTAAACAAAATTTCTGCAAGCTCAATAATAAATGTGAAGACTAATTTATGAAAAATGAACAAACGATGACAAATATTGATGAACTACCGTTAACTGATGAATTAGTTAGTGCTTACCTACAAGACAATCCAGAGTTCTTTAACCGTAATAATGAATTGATGACCGGGTTGCGATTGACGGATAATCAACGAGGTACTGTGTCTTTAGTTGAAAGGCAACAGCAGCAGTTAAGACAGAAAGTACATAGTTTAGAAGATGAAATTACCCAGCTGATGTCAGTTGCTAGTCATAATGAAAGTTTATTTGCACTTTATAGTGACTTGTATTTACGATTATTAGACTGCAAATCAGCGAGTGAGTTACTTGATTGCTTAACGCAAACGACTACAGAATTACTCTCCTTATCTGCTTTTAAATTGTACTTAGTTAACACTGTTGATATTGCACATGACAGTTTGTCAAAGAATGATTGCCAAGGCGTGATGCAAAACCGTTTATCAAACAGTGATTATTACTTTGGCCGTTTACAGCAAAGTGAGCAACAACTCATATTTTCCCATAACTGCACGGGATCAGTGGTATTAGTAAAGCTAGTACACGATGAATGCGATTTAGGATTTTTAGCGATTAGCAGTGATGATGCACACCATTTTGATCCGCGTATGGATACCTTATTGCTAAGTCAATTTAAGCGTTTAGTGGCTAAGTTGTTAAAGCAACACTTAGCGATTTAATCATGCAATTTTACCGTCGATTAACCCAAATCAAAGCGATTAGTTTTGATCTAGATGACACCTTATATAGTAACAAACCGGTAATGCAGGGCATCGAGAAAAAAATGATCGCCTATTTTTCTCGCCTGTCTATTTTAAATAATTGTATGTCCGATCATAACAAGCTGTTGGATGGACACTTTTGGTCTCACTTTCGCCGTCAAGCCATTTTAAAGCAACCAGATTTAGCCCATGATGTGGTGCAAGCGCGTTTGGTTAGTTATCAATTAGGCTTTAAATCGCTTGGTTTGGCTGACAATGTTGCAGGGCAACAGGCACAAGCGGCAGTAGATTATTTTATTGAGTTGCGTAGCGACTTTACCGTACCTGAACAAAGCACAAAATTACTTGCCAATTTAAGTGAAAATTACGCCTTAATTGCTATTAGTAATGGCAATGTCGATACTAAAGCATTAGGTATTTCACAATACTTTCAGCATATATATCATGCAGGTTGGCAAACTAATGGCAGCTTGCTTAAACAAAAACCTGCCAGTGATATGTTTGCTTTAGCTTGTCAACAATTAGCAATTAAACCGTCGCAGTTACTGCATGTCGGTGACTGTGGTTATGCCGATATTCAAGGGGCATTATTAGCGGGCTGTCAGGCAGCTTGGCTACCTTGTTACGATGTTGGTAAACCTATTAGGGTGCTTCCTCATATTGAGTTGAATGAACTCAGTTTGCTTGAGTTGTTATTACCTCGTTAAAAAGTGTCGTTATAAGTTAGCAAATATTTATTTTGCTGTGTATGTATACAGTGGTATGCTAGCAGGTTTAATCATTAGCTCAGTTTCAACTATAGTTCAATAAGGTTTTCCGCGATGGATGTTTCAGAATTACTCGACTCTTTAAATGATAAGCAACGTGAAGTTGTTGGTGCTCCGCAACAGAATATGTTGGTATTAGCGGGCGCTGGCTCAGGAAAAACACGGGTATTAGTGCAACGCATCGCCTGGCTTATGCAGGTTGAGCAAGCCGCTTCTCATTCTATTTTAGCGGTAACCTTTACCAATAAAGCTGCCGCCGAAATGCGTGCCAGAGTTGAACAAGTTACTAGTGGCAACACACATGGTATGTGGATTGGCACTTTTCATGGCTTGGCGCATCGTTTATTGCGCATGCATTTTCAAGAAGCAAAACTGCCACAAGCCTTTCAAGTACTTGATAGCGATGATCAGTTACGTCTAATAAAGCGTATTGTTCGTTCATTAGAGTTAGATGAAAAGAAATGGCCAGCCAAGCAGTTTGTTTGGTATATCAATGGTAAAAAAGATGAAGGTTTGCGTCCACAACACATTGATGCGCAGTTTGATCCGAGCGAAGAGCTGTTCGTTAAGGTATATAAAGCGTATCAAGATACCTGTGATCGGGCGGGTTTAGTCGATTTTGCCGAACTGCTACTTCGTGCCCATGAGCTTTGGCTCAATAACCCTGAATTATTAGCGCATTACCAACAACGCTTTAGCCATATTTTGGTGGATGAATTTCAAGATACCAATGCTATTCAATATGCATGGCTAACCATGTTAGGTAAAGCACGCGCTAAAGTGATGATTGTGGGGGATGATGATCAATCTATTTATGGCTGGCGTGGTGCAAAAATTGAAAATATCGAGCGCTTTACCAGTGAATACGATGACGCAAAAACAATTCGATTAGAACAAAACTACCGTTCAACGGCGAATATTTTAAATGCAGCCAATCAGTTGATAAGCAACAATAACAACCGACTTGGTAAAGAGTTATGGACTGATGATAAAGACGGAGAAAAAATTTCAATTTACACCGCCTTTAATGAAATAGACGAAGCGCGCTTTATTGCTGGTCGTATTAAGCAATGGCGTGATGACGGTGGCAAACTCGATGAAGTAGCTATTTTATATCGCTCTAATGCACAATCACGCTTAATGGAAGAAGCCTTATTACAAGGACAACTACCGTATCGCATTTATGGTGGTCAACGTTTCTTTGAACGACAAGAAATTAAAGACGCATTAGCTTATTTACGCATTATCAATAATCGTGATGATGATGCGGCGTTTGAACGTATTATTAATACCCCAACCCGTGGTATTGGTAATCAAACCGTAGCACTAGTACGTGATGCCGCAAGAAGTTTACAAGTGACTTTATGGCAAGCTTGTCAGCAATTGCTAAATACCCAACAATTAAAAGGTCGCAGCGCTAAAACTATTGCTACTTTTATTAATTTAGTTGATCAATTAGAAGATGATTCAACCGATTTAGATTTAGATCAACAGGCTAATTTTGTTATTCAGCACTCTGGCTTAAAAGCCATGTATCAAGCTGAAAAAGGTGAACGTGCCGAGCAACGAATTGAAAATTTAAATGAGCTAGTAACTGCTTGTCAAACCTTTGTAAGTGAGCCTTTATCAAATCAAGATGAGATAGCAGAGCTAACACCATTAACTGCTTTTTTAACCCATGCGGCATTAGAGTCGGGTGAATCACAGGCCGACGAGTTTGAAGCAGCGGTGCAGTTAATGACCATGCATTCAGCGAAAGGCTTAGAGTTTCCCTTGGTATTTATTGCCGGCCTTGAAGAGGGAATGTTTCCAAGTCAGCAGTCAGTAGAAGAAATAGGTCGTTTAGAAGAAGAAAGACGATTATGTTATGTCGGCATGACAAGGGCGATGAGTAAGCTATACTTGTTACATGCAGAAAGTCGGCGTATATACGGACAAGAAAAAACGCATAAAGCTAGCCGTTTTTTACGAGAGTTACCGGAAAATTGTATTGAAGAAATTCGCATGCAAAACCAAGTCTCTAGGCCCAAAAGTGTCGGTAAATTCTCAAATACTTTTACCTTAGAAACGTTTGCTAATACAGGCTTTAAATTAGGCCAACAAGTTGCGCACGCTAAGTTTGGTGAAGGCGTAGTGTTGAATTATGAAGGCAGTGGTGCACAGTCAAGAATTCAGGTGAATTTTGAAGAAGTTGGCAGCAAGTGGTTGGTGGTTGAATACGCTAATCTACAAGCAGTGTAAGTTGATAATTATAATATGTCTCTGTAGTTTACTCAGGATTTAATTATTATCGTCATCTTCAAGGTGTTTTAATCGAAGCTCTCGTTACTTTAGACTTAGATTTCCGGCTCAGCTTTGTAGTTCCAGACCAAAGCTAAGTACCTACATCCATGTAGGCAAAGTAACCACGGGAATGACGTTTCTGAGTTATGTATATAGGCATATAATATAAAAATAAGGCAGTTATTATGGTTCAACGGTTATTAGTAATAGAAGACAGTAAACCTATTGCCACAGTTATCAAGCAAATAGGGCAATCACTTAATTACGAAGTAGTATTAGCGACTACATTAGCGCAAGTTGAAGACATTCTGTCTGTGGATGCTGACTTTTTTGCTGCCACCGTTGATTATGCACTACCCGATGCGTTAGACGGTGAAGCAATAGCTTGTGTGTTATCTCACGGTATTCCGAGTGTGGTAATGACAGGAAAAATGGATGATGCCACAAGGCAAAAAATTCTTGCCCAACCTGTTATCGATTATATTCCTAAAGAAAATAGCCAAGCTTTTTTGTATTTAAAACGCGTATTAAGCTGGCAACAAACGAATAGTCAAAATGCCATCTTAGTGGTTGATGACTCATCTTCAGCGCGCAATCATATTGTTGAGCTATTAAAACGTCGTAACTTCACCGTGTATACAGCCAATAATGGTGTGCAGGCATTAGAAAAATTAAAGCAACACAAAAATGTAAAAATGGTTATTACTGACTTAGAAATGCCTGAAATGGATGGCATAGAGTTAACGAATGAGATTCGTAAAAAGTATTCTCGTGAGCTTTTAGCGGTTATAGGTATTTCAGGCGCAAGTAATGGTATTCATTCTGCGCGGTTTATTAAAAATGGTGCCGATGATTTTTTACGTAAACCCTTTTGTCCCGAAGAGTTCTATTGTCGTATAACGCAAAATATTGAAAGCTTAAATAATATTGCACAAATTCAATATGCAGCAAATACTGATTATTTAACCGAACTTGCTAACCGCCGGTCATTTTTTAACAATGCAGAGCAACGTATTGCAGAATACACCAAACGTAATATTCATTATTGTTTAGCTGTGCTTGATATTGATTACTTTAAAAAAGTAAATGATAACTATGGCCATGATGCGGGTGATCAAGTATTAAAAGTGTTGGCACTTTATATGCGCAAGCACTTTGGTGCGGGTTTAACTGCTCGTTTAGGGGGAGAAGAGTTCTCCGTTTTGTTGCATGGTTTAGATACAGATCAATTGTATAATAAAATAGAAGACTTTCGTCGTGACATTAGTGTGTCCACTATGACATCAGGTGATAGTCAAATATCTATCACAATTAGTATAGGTGTGGTTTTTGACAGCAGGGAAGTGCTTTCAAAGCAGATGAACGAAGCCGATAATGCGCTTTATTTGGCTAAAGATAATGGCCGTAATCAGGTAGTGATTTCTGGCAGCGATGAGCATTAATCATTACATGACTATGCAGTTTACTCGGGTAACAGCTGTAATCGAGGTGTATTAATCGAAGATCTTGCTATTTATGACTAAGATTCCCGCTTAAAACACTACGGGAATGACGAACCTGAGAAATGTACATAGGCAAAATAATCATTTATTAATGGGCTAGTGGCACAAATAACGAAGGCTGGCTTAGTTAAATAACATACAGCTATAAGTTTTTTATAAATAAATTGAACTAAGTTGGAAAACATCACTCTTACTCATTAGTAATGTTATCCCTTAGTATTTCATGTTTTTATGCATCTATTTTTATAGATGCATTTTTTTTGATTAAATTTTGATAAATTAAATCATTCTCAAACTGTTCACTTAGGGGCTCAGAGCATTTTCAATTTAATTAATGAAATTATTTTAGATTCAAAATTATAATGAAGAAAGGTACCATAATAAGAAAATTGTCTATCAATTTAGTTGTTAATGATAAACGGCACTAGTAATGAGTAGCTAATTTTAATAGAATCAGCATGCTGAAAAGCACGCTCTCGTGGTGAAGTGGATATCACGTGGACCTCCGGAGTCTAAGTCGCAGGTTCGATTCCTGCCGAGAGCGCCAATTACACTTTAGCAAAAACCAATAAAGTACCAATTCATCAATAAATCTAAACTTCATAAGCATTTCAAGGTCATTAACGTTCAATGACAACCTTAACTTTAAGTAGTACAGTATTTAGTGCCAGAGCAATATGCTCTATGGGTACTACATATTATGATTAGATTACTCTCCTTAGTAACATGTAAGTTAAGCAGGTCAATTTAAGCCATAGTAGCATTGATAAATTGCTTAATAGCGACACGGTAAAGAATAGCCTTTTTTCTTACATAAACTCCAAGCCAATTAATCATGGTACTTGTCAAAGAGAAGAGCCATTTATTGAATGTAAATCTGACTTCACTCATTTAGAGCATATTTTTTAATAACAAAAAAATAATTACAATTTTTTTTCCTATGACAAAAGTAAAATCTATTTTAGAATCTATTTATTATCATCTTTTTTTTGATTTAAAGGTTTTTTAAATGAACCGTATTCCAACATTTTTATTCATCATTACTTCTTTAATTTTACTGCCAGCTAATTCCACTGAAGATTTTTATGAATTAGCACTAAAGTCATTCCAACAAAAAGATATTAGTACGACAGAAATCCATTTGAAAAATGCCTTAAAAGATAATCCTAAAAACTTACCCGCTAAACTTTTACTAGCTGAGGTGTATATTGAAAAAAAATCGCCACACTTAGCAGAGCAAGAATTAAATGATGCTTTATTAAAAGGCGCTGATTTCAATTTAGTGGTTGAATTTTTGGCTAAAAGTCTATTATTTCAAGGCAAGTATGAGGAAGTCATTCAACTCGATGATGCTAAAGATCTTAATCAAAGAAATAAAATTAGCTTTGAACTGGTCAAAGCTAAAGCGCTATTTGCTAATGATGAAAGCGATAAGGCTGAAGCGCTTTATCAATCAATAATTAAGTTAATACCAAAACATATAAAAGCTAATCTTGGTTTAGCAAGTATGTATCTTGATTTGAATTCATTAACTAAAGCGCAAGGTATTATCAACAAGGTTGAAGGTTATACAAAAATAGATAATGAATTTTTGTTAGTGAAAGGGCGTTGGCTGCTAATGTCTGGCAACTTTACTCAAGCATTGGCATTATTTGAAAAAGCTAATGTTGCAGATCCTAGCAATGTAAAAACATTAAAATTTATAGCTAATACTCACATAGGATTAAAAGAATATTCAAAAGCTGAAATACTTATTGAAGAAATTTTAATCTTGTCACCTAAAGATCCTTATATTCAATTTTTGAAAAGTGCCATATTACGAGACTTAGATAAAATCGCTTTATCTGAACAAGTATTAATGCAATTAAGCACACAGTTAGCTTCAATTGATAGCGAGTTTATGGATAACCAACCTCAGCTTCAATTAATAGATGGAATGACTAGTTATGGACAAAAAAATTGGGAGCAAGCGAGAAAAAAATTAAAAAATTACCTTGGCAATGAGCCTAATGATATTAGTGCAGCGATCTTACTGGCTGATGTGTATTTAAAACAAGACCAAGGAAAAGAGGCTTTAACCTTATTAAGTAATTACGAAGAACAATTAATGATTAATAAAGATTATGCAATTATTCTTGCAGGTTTATATATTCAATTTCATAAAAAATTTAAAGCACAGCCTTACTTAGAAAGACTTAATCAACAATACCCTAATGATACTGGTATTTTAATCTTAACTGCAAAAGTATTATCTGAGTTAGAGAAAGACTTTGAAGCGCTTAATTTACTTAAAGAGGCCAAGGTATCAAAAGATGCATTATATTTACAAACATTGGCTGCTATCTCTTTAAGGCTTGGAAAATTAGACGAAAGCGAAACATATATATTATCGATAATCGAGCTAGAACCTGAAAACATTAAATATCAATTATTATATGTTCAATTACTTATGAAGCAAAATAATATTGATCAAGCGACTAACATCATAACTAGATTGTATTCTAAGAACTCAGAGAATGTTGAAGTAAAATTTAATTATGCAATATTACAAGATTTACTAAGCAAAAAAGAAATTGCCAGAAAAGTACTTCGTCAGCTTGTCATTGATAATAACGAACATACAGATGCATGGTTAAAGCTGGCAGAACTAGAGTATGAATTAGGTGACGTAAAGTCAGCTATTAATATATACGTTCGACAGAAGAAAAATAGCCAAGTAGAAAGAAGTGCAACATACAAACTTGCGGAACTTTATTTTAGTGAGAATGATTTTGAAAAAAGCCTAAATCTGATAAGTAATTACATTTTTAGAAATCGATTAGATGATTATGCTAGAGAAATAAAAGTAAAAAATTTAATAGCCTTAAACCGAACTGAGGATGCTAAATTACAGCTCTCGCAATTGTTTGGTTTTTGGTATAACGATGCCAATAAACTTTTACGCTTAAGTCGTTTACAATTTCGTATAAAAGACTTTGACGGAGCTGAAAAATCACTCGCTGTGGCGCTTGAATTATCGCCGGAAAATTTACCTATTTTGATAGAAACGATAAAGCAGCAAGTGAAGCAAAATAAATTTACAGAAGCGGATAACGTTATTAAATCGGCTGAAATGGCTGGTTTTAAGAATAATATTTATTTATTTATTTTAAAAGGGGATATTGCTTGGGGGAAAAATAACCTAGGTGCTGCTTATTCATTATATGCAAAGGCATTAAAGAAAGATGAAAATAATGTCATTGCTTTAATCAAGTTAGCGCAAATAAGTCATAGTGATAAGTTATCAAAGCAATTTATTCTGTTTTTAACTTCGTTAGTAAACCAAAATCCTGACTCTACTCTTAAACGAAAAATATTAGCTGAACACTTATTAACGCATGAATACTGGAATGAATCACAATTTCAATATCAGTTATTATTAACTAACCCCTTACCTGTAGATCAACGGGCAATAGCGTTAAATAATTTAGCAACAATTCATATAAAAAAGAAAGATTATAAATTAGCGGCAACACAAGCTAAACAAGCTCTAGAGATTACTAACACTATACCTGCGTTCTATGATACTGCTGGATGGGCGTTAACTCTATTGGGAGATGTTACGGAAGGTTTATCTTACTTGAGGCAGGCTTATAGTATGTCGTCATCCAGCATTGAGGTGCAATACCACCTCGCTTATGCTTTGGCTCAATTAGGCAGAAAAGAAGAAGCGATTGAATACTTGGAGTTTATAGTAATTGCACCTGATGAAATTACAGAGGTTAAGTTAGCTAAGCAGTTACTATTGGAATTAAATAAATAACTTGATTATGCAGTTTACTCAGGTAACAGCTGTAACAGTCATCTTCGAGGTGTATTAATCGAAGATCTTGCAATTTATGGCTAAGATTCCCGTTTAAAACACTACGGGAATGACGAACCTGAGCAATGTACCTAGGCAAGATAAATAATCTTATCTCATTAAACTAGCAGTAATAAAAAAGCCGCATTAATTGCGGCTTGTTTATTGGGCTTGTTTAAACTTTATGTCGATTTCTTTCTGTTTAACAGCAAGCCAAATAATGCGGAACCAAATACCAGCAGGGTGGTAGGTTCAGGAACTTGGTTAATTGTGACTTTATAATCTTCAACTTCACCTTGATGGTAATAACCAGTAGCTTCAAAAATGTTCGCGTCCCTAGCGTCATGAGTTAGAGAATTCTCACAGATTATACGAGCACGCATCCAAGTGTCACCAATTACAGCATTAAGGGGGATATCAACTAAAACTTTAATCACCGCTTGAGTTACATCACTGTTTTTTATAGAATTATGGTTGCCACCATTAACTAACGGATCATTATTCCAGCTACCGTTACCGTCTTGGCTTTGAGCAGTATTGCCAGCCCTAAAAGTATCAGCTACTTTATACCACTTTTCATCAACAATGACTTCAGATTCATCAAATGTACCATTCCCGTTCCAGTCATTCCACGCTTTTAATTGGTCGAATTCGTGATTGCCTTCATCAGAACGTGTAACAATAAATTTAAACTCAACATGTTGTCCTTGTTGAAATTCTTCATTTGTACCAAATTTTGTAAGTGGAATACCAAGTTCATCTACTATGCGCCAACTAACGCCATTATCACCCTTATCTACTTCGTTTTGGCTAGTCTCTGCATTCCAACCACCATTTTGACTAGTGTTATCATTAGTTGAACCAGAATCACCTTGTAAAGCTACAGCTTGGCTTAAAAATTTTTTGTTACCGGGACCTTTCGGTATATTGCTATCGTAATTGGGGTTATCAATTTTTACTTTTGCTTTACCAAGTTGTTGCCAAGCATTGGTATCATGACAAGCTTGGCCATAGCCTTTAGCATCGCCGTAGTCGTAACTGCCAGTTGCACAGCTTATAACGGAACCTGCAAATGAGGTATTACTAAAACACAAAAGTGTTGCAATAATCGTCAAATATTTATTAAAACTAAAACGCATTATTAAAACCTCTTAGCAGTTTGAAGCTGCAATTTAATAGTATAATTTTGATATGCTCGATGTTAGGCACAAATCGTGCCACTTCGTATATATATAGTTTATTCCTTATATAACAATTGCTTGTGTTTTTTGTTTTTTAGTTAACTATTCACTCTGGGTAAGTTGTAAAATAATCCGACAGTTTTTATGGGGTAGATAATCACCATAAGATAAATTTTTTATCTTATTTAAAGGTGTCATTGACAAGAGTGTTTACGTTAGTTAATCATGAAAATTTTTATTTAGTTCGGTATCAATCCAGCTTTTGTCTTTTGCTAATTTTGTGAACTATCATCGCAATGAATATATCATGCATTGATGTTAATAAGTATGGGTTGTCGGCATATTTTGAAGTTGACTAAGCCTTTGGCTTTTAGGCTTGTGCTACATTGATAGATAAGTAGAATTAGCATCACCGAAAAAGCGGCTTTCTGACCTGAACAATTGTAATGTTAAGTTAAAATTAATATTTATAAATGTCAGAGAAAATATGAGCTACGACACATTAACTTTAAATTTACTATTTATTTTTCCATTCAAATATCAGTAAAATAACTTCCTTTGCTATAAGTGCACAATAATATTGTACTTTATTGAAAAAACTGCCTAAAGTAGTAACAATATGGAACATTTTAATAGTTATATTGTGATGAAAATACGCTTACCTTCTTTTTTTCTAACGATGCTTGCCAAATTTTTATGGCTTAAGCTTACCAGTGTTTTTTTACTGTTGAGTATCAGTGTTTTTGCACAAAGTATGTCTAATGAAAGCTACCAAGTTACCCAAATCGATGTCGAACCTTATATTAAGGTGATTAAACGAACAGGTAAGGTAAATTTTAGGCATACCGTAAACTTATCATTTAAAACAGCTGGCTTTTTAACGAAATTAAACGTTGATGAAGGAGATACTTTTGAGGATAAACAACTTTTAGCAACATTAGATACTTCAGAATTGAAAGCGGATAAAAATGCGACTTATGCTTTATTATTGCAAGCAAAACGCAATGTCAACCGAATTCAAACATTACTAGCAAAAAAGCTAAGTTCACAACGTGAACTTGATGATGCGCTTACTGCGGTTGAAACAACTAGAGCAACATATCGAGTTGCTTTTTATAATTTAGGGAAAGCGCAAGTACTTGCGCCTTTCTCTGGTGTTGTTGTTCAACGCAATACTGAATTAGGTGAATTACAATCCCCTGGTAAAACTGCCCTACAAGTAGCAGCCTTAGATAATAACTTAATTGTGAGTGCTGCGCTAACTAGTGAAGAAATAGGCTTTGTTAGATTAAACCAAAAAGTACAAGTACATATAGCGCGGTTTGGTTTAATTGAAGGCGTGATAAGTAAAATTCCAGCCATATCAAATAGCCGCAGTCACTTGTTCACTATTGAAGTATTATTACCAGAAACGAGTTTTACTCGGCCGCTAATTGTTGGTCAGTTAGCGCAAATTTTAATTAATACACAGAGTCATGATTTTGTGTATCGTTTGCCAATAGAAGCGCTAAATGCAGTTAATGATCAAGGCCAAGCATTAATTGTGCTTGATAAAAACAGTAAGCCTATCCAACAAGCCTTTTCTATCTATAAAATTGATAATGAATATTTATATTTACAAGCTGTTCAAAGTGATTTGTCCTTACAAGTGATCACCCAAGGATGGAATAAGTTACCGCTTATTTCTACCGAGAAATAAGCGTAATGAAATTACCTAGTTTAGCAATCAAAAATGCACAATTTACCATTACCATAGTCACCTTATTGGTGCTGGTAGGTATAGTGTCGTATTTTAATATGCCCCGCAGTGAAGACCCGCAGTTTGACTTGCCTATTACCGTTGTTGAAGTTATTTATCCAGGGGCTTCACCGGGTGATATAGAAACGCTAGTGGTTGATGTACTTGAAGCCGAAATTGGCGAAATTGCTAATATCAAAAAAATTGAATCAGAAGTGCGTAATGGTGCAGCAAGAATAACGGTTACATTTATCTATGGCACTGATGCTGAAGCGTCATTTAATAAAATCAAACAAGCTATTGCCACGGTAAAGCCTGATCTACCACTGGGAATTCAACAGTTATTAGCACTAAAAGCGACACCAAGCAGTGTCGCTATAATGCAACTTGCGTTGTGGAGTGATCCTGTTGATTATAAGACCATGGAATTTTATGCTAAGCAGCTAGAAAAACGTTTAGAAACCATTACCCAAATAAGGAAAGCTGACGTTTGGGGCTATCCGCAACAAGTGGTTGCTGTCGATTTAAAGCTAGATTTACTACAGCATTATGGCATATCAGTAACGGATATTAATCATGTATTACAAGGGCGAGCTGTTAATATTACACCAGGATTTGTTGATGCCAACACCCGAAGATTTAATGTTAAAGCGAGTGGTAATTTTCAAGATGTTGACGTATTAGCTGAAACCGTAATTTCATCCGATGAAAATTTTGTTTTACGGTTAAAAGACATTGCCACCATTGAGTTTGCGGATAGAGAACCTAGTTATTTGGCTTATTATGATAACCGCCCGGTCATCTTTATTACCGCAGAGCAAAGAGCAGGTACCAATATATTTTCGTTAACGCAGCAAATAAATGCAGAAATCAATAAATTCAAGCAAGACTTACCAGCACAAATAAAATTGTCTGTAATCTTTCAACAGGCAGACAGTGTTGAAGTTCGTGTTGATGGTTTTTTTGAAAATTTAGCTCAAGGTCTGGTGCTAGTTGGTTTGTTAGCATTATTATTTTTAGGTTTTCGTGGAGCTATTGTCGTTATTGCCGCTATTCCTCTCTCTTTTTTAATTGCTATTGGCTGGCTTGACTTTACTGGTTTTGGCTTACAGCAGATGTCGATTGTTGGATTAATTATAGCATTAGGTCTTCTAGTAGACGATGTCATTGTGGTCACTGAAAGTATTCATCGAGAAAAACGCTTCTGTTCAAATTTAAAAGATGCAGCAAAAAAAGGAACTAGTCGAGTCGCTTGGGCCAGTGTCAGTGGAACTGTCACCACTATGCTAGCATTTCTCCCAATGTTAATGCTTTCTAGTAGCACGGGTGATTTTATTCGCTCAATGCCTGTAACCGTAGTGTTGGTGTTACTCGCATCGCTTTTGATTTCACTAACGCTAACTCCTTTAATCGCAAGTCGATTCTTCACATTAAAACCGTCTAAATTTAAAACTTTACAACACTATATTAATGCCTTTGCTGAAGGAATGTATCAAAGGTTTTTACAAAAAATATTACGTTTTCGTTTTATCGTTATTGCTGTCGCTTTATTGTGTTTATTAGCTATGTTGTCGTTATTTAGTGAGGTAGGGGTAAGTTTATTTCCTCGCGCTGAAAAACCAATGATCATGATTGATGTAGAAACGCCAGTGAACTCTTCTTTAGCTTATACTGATGAAGTGATGCAACAGGTGGTATCAAAAGTTGAAAGTTACCCATTAGTAGCTAAAGTCGCGTTAAATGTGGGTAATTCAAATCCTCGCATTTATTATAATGAAATACCTAAACGTGGCAGGGTAACCTTTGGGCAAATATTGGTGGTATTAGAAGAGTATGATGCTGCTAAGGTTGCTGAGTTAGTTAGAACAATGCGAGCCGAGTTTATTTTATGGCCGCAAGCAAATATAAACATAAAGGAATTTACTCAAGGGCCAGTGACCGATCAGCCAATCTCTATTCGATTAATGAGTGAGTCTCTTGACGATTTAGAGACAGTAGCTAATGCTTTAGCTGCTGAAATGGCTTCAACAACCGGAATTATTAATATTGATAACCCTATAGGTATGGCTAATACTGAGTTAGCGCTAGGAATTAATTATGAGCAAGCAGGCTTAAGCAATATAGATATCAATACCCTAGATAATACTTTAAAAACAGTACTCTCAGGGACTAATGTTGGTGTTTTCAATGATATAAATGGTGAAGATTATCCTATTGTTGTTCGTCGTAAACAGCCGAGTATTGATGGCTTAGCCGATATTTATATAAGTAATCGCCAAGGCGAAAATATTCCGTTAAAACAATTAACCACGATGAATTTACAAAAAGGTCAAACCGACTTTTTTCATTATCAAAAATTGCGTATGGCAAAAGTATCGGCTGATGTCGCCAAGGGTTATTCTGTTAATGAATTAACCACACAAATGGTGAGTTTTTTAGGGCAGTATAACTTACCACAAGGCATGTATTACACGCTGGGTGGAGAGGAAGAATCAAGACAAGAATCTTTTTCTGGTTTAGCAAAAATTATGATTATTACCGCCTTTGGCATTTTTGGCGTGCTAGTGTTGCAGTTTAAATCTTTCTCACAGCCAATGATTATTTTTACTTCAATTCCTTTTGCGATGGCAGGATCAGTTCTAGGGCTTTATTTTACTAATTTATCCTTTTCTATGATGGCATTTATTGGCTTGATTAGCTTGTTCGGTATCGTGGTTAATAACGCCATTATTTTAATTGATACCACTAATAGAAATATTATTGGTGGCTTTGATACAACTGAGGCTATATTAAATGCCAGTGTAACAAGGTTTACGCCAATACTTTTAACCACATTAACGACTATAGTGGGTTTATTGCCGCTTACATTGCTCGGTGGCGATTTATGGCAGCCTTTGGGTGTGGTACTTATCTCTGGGTTATGTGTTTCGGCACTATCTAGCTTTTTACTGGTACCGATATTGACTGAGATTTTTACTCATAATGAGCAAGCACATACTTCCATTAGAAATAAAGCGTTGGAGTAGCGCTTGTTCTATCGCTAGCTAATTTCATTTACTACAAAGCGGAAAATTATTTTATTTCTTGCTTATGTACTTGGCTCAGTAGTTCATTAATAACGTCATATTCGAAGTCTTTTGTCGAAGATCCATTGTTTTTATGAAGCTCTGTTGTAGCACGTTGTTGTTGAATTTTCTTTAATGTTCTTATCACTATGTAGGTTGGGCTTTAGCCCATCACATTGACGCCCTAAAGGGCGACCTACAAAGTATATAAAATCAGTATCATGGAACAGAGCCTTTTAGGAATGGATTCAGGACTATGTGCTCCATGCATAGCCTTCTAAGTAACATAAAATTAAGCTGTTGATTTATAATCAAATAAAAATATAAAAATCGTCATCTTCGAAGTCTCGGATCGAAGATCCATTGTCTTTTCGAAACTGGATCCCCGACTAATACACCACGGGGATGACGAACAAAGGTTTGCTGTACTTGCGGATAAAATGTTACTAGTAGATGGTTGAGGCGCAGCCGCTGATTTGCTAATAAGTGGTATCCATGCCACGTCAGCCTAAAACACCGCAGGAATTACATTCTTTTCCAAGAATAAACTTTGAAGATGATTAGGTGAAAGAGCTTAGGGTAATTGACCCTGTTCATCATCTTTCTTGAAGTAATCTCTTATCCTCATATATGACTTTCTTGCTAAATGAGGGATAAGTAGTCTTAGTGGCATCCTAATTAGGTGTCCACGCCAGTATAAAAAAAATTCAGCAACAGCCATTTTCCAATCACGACAACTACTGTGATTGGGTTTGAAAATGTTTTGGAAGCAAAAATCTTGAAAAGTGGTTAAAAATACCGATTCACTCGTTAGGTCATTAAGTCCAATACCGTTAATTGGTGTTGTAAATTTCATATGACTGTAACGTATAGCTAAACGAGTATAGTCATAAAGTCCTAAAAATTTGGCTCGTTCAATAAGTTGTGTAACAAAATTAGGCTGGGCTAGTTGAAAGTGGCGCAAAAGCATGTCGAAATCTGAAAGATCTCGTAAGCCATTGTGAAATTCGCTTTCAGTAAATAAGTGCACCGCCATGTGAATACATAAGTCGATATCATCAAGGGTATTAATTTTACCTACATTTTCCACTTCAACTTGAGCAAATGAAAAGCTTGTTATGTTTGGGGTATGTTTATTTGTTGAAGGTAAAATATTATGATGAACATCCAGCACACTACCGCGAGTTACATGGTATAGCGGAGGAATTTCATGCATCCAAGTTCTATAATATTTCTCATCGTAGTCATCAACCTCAGACTTTAACCAATTTGAAAATTTTAATATGTTCTCAATTTTCTTTAATTCTTCTTTTTTGACTAACACATCGATATCAGAGAAAGTTCGACCAAACGAGCAGGGTAATTTTTTGGCTATATAGGCGGCACCTTTAAGAAAAATCAATTGAGTTGATATCGATTTTAAAGCATTAGGAACTTCTAAAAACTCTACAATAGCTTGCTTACGTTGTTTTTCTGCAATTTTATAGGCTGATTCTAAATGCCATTTTACATAGCTTGGTTTGGAGTAGTGATATAAATCCATTAAATAATTTAACCGACCAACTAACTGACATACATTTGCTTGAGCCAATAACGTTTGCCATTGAGCTTTATCTAATTTTAGTAAACGTTGCGGCTCTGACAGTACTTGAATCAAAAGTGACATATTAATCTACCAAACTCGAAAGAAGTTCTTTAGCTTCTGCAAAGTCACTGTACTCAAATTGATAACAAGTGACGTTCTTCAACAAGCTAGCAATTAATTGGAAACCTTCTTGTCCTAAAATATGATAATTAAAGCTATGTTCAATTAATTGCTGAAAGGTGTCAATTTGATTGATTGGAGTTAGCTTCGCTTCTACATTGGCTACATATTTTGGAAAAACAATACAGTGCAGAGGGGCTGGCTCGTGCATGCGCTTTACGCTGTCGGTAGGCGGTTTAAGTAAAGCGACAGTTCCTTTGTGAGTATCTTTGGCTATAGTGCTGAAAACGGCATTATCAACATAGTTTTTAATCACATTAATAGAATTGTTTTTTAGGTTGATTGGTCGTGTACAAGGGTAAACTAACTCATCATCAAGAGAAATAAGTGCTAATTCATCAGAAAATAATCGCCAACCACTATAAACCATGGCTGCTGTTAGCGTACTTTTACCTGAACCTTGTTCAGCTGGCATCATTATAACTTTGCCATTTTTTTCAATTGTGCCAGCATGGAAAATTAAAAACTGGTGTGCTCTAGTTGTTATACACCAGTTCATTCCCCATTCAAGCATGGCAAAAGATTGATCTTTAGGTAAGGGTTTAAATGGCGCGAATTCGTCGAGAAAAAAATCGATTTGTGGTTTTACATAACGTCTTATAAAAGAGCGTGTTGTTATGGTTATTGGAAAATCGATAAAGGGGGAGTCGTCTGAAAAAGTATAATCGCTATACAAAGCAGATAAATTATCAACAACGGCTTGGTGATCCGTTTTTATTGAAAAGGTGAAAGGTCCAATAGGTAAGGTAAAATGAGCAGGCATGATCCGTTGAGGTATATCCCTTAAATGTATTTATTAAGCGAATGAAAATTAATTCGTTTCCACGATAATACCAGACTTTAGTGCTTCTGTAATAAATTGCTGAAATTGTTTTTTTGCTTCATCTGTAACAGTGGTATCACCTTGATTATCACAAAGATAACCATCTAATAGCTCCTCTTTTGAATAAGGTTTTTCGGCTAAAGTAATGATTGATTTACTAAGAGAAGGGGGTAAAAAATGGGTATTACCTGTGAAATTATTAAAGAGGGCAATGCCCTCATTTAATTCACAATAACTAGTAGTTGAATTTATAGTTAACACTAATTACAAGTAGTTTGGAATTGGTCTTCTGGGAATCCATCTCTATTAGCATTTTTTAAAATACTTTCATCCGCTGACATAATAATCGATAGCGTTGTAAAAAAATAAAAGTCGGCATGTACCATGTCATAACCATAGCCGGAAGGAAGACAGCCATTTCCTTGGTCATAATCTGCGACCATTGCTTCCCATAACAGTAAGTTAAGGGCAGCCACCGCACGTTGTTTCCATAAACCTTTCTCGTTTTGATGCTTCCCCAAATTAGCATAATCAAAATCGTCATCACCTACAGGGCAAGGGACTCTTTCACTTGGATTGCCAGTTTCTTTGCAGTCGTTGCAATTTAATGCATCACCTATTTTAGCTTCTTCGGGGAAACTTTCAGTAGTTAAAAGTAAAGATAATGAACTAGCTTTTGTTAAGCTGACTAGTGACCAAAAATCATTGTTGTTAGCATGACCATTGCACCATGCTCCGCCGCTGTAACCCCACATAGTACAAGGTGTATCATCATGATTGGAAACATTATTCGATAAGTTACCTGATAATGAACATTGCCCTGCCCACACGGGTCTAGAAGAAATAGTTGTCAATAAAGGCGCGGCGACAATAGCTTTCGTTAGAAAACTACGTCTAGAATTAGTTGGCGAGGAGTTAGTTTCAGACGAAATTTCACCGTGTTCCTTTTTGGGGGGATTTTTTTCTATCATTTCCGTTAATCCTCATTTTTCAACTGAACTGTCAGTTATCTTTACAAACAGTCGTTAATATATCAATATCCGAATGATAATGCACTATTTGTGCCCACTTTGTTTTAACGAATAAGAATAGAGGCTTACCTTATAACAAGCTTATTGAAAATGTAAAAGTGTAAATAATCCCTACATGGGGCGAATTATTTTCCAGAGATAAGTACAATGGTTTAACATAACAAAATATCACCATGACTATGTAGAACAGTCATGAAACGTTTACTATTAACAATGAATGTAATGCTAGCAATGTTTTAGGCTAACGTAGCATGAATGCCGCTTATTAGACTATGCATGGAGCATGTAGTCCTGAATATAAGTGAGAAGTATTGGATCTTCGATAAAAGACGTCGAAGATGACGTTATTAATGAACTATATCAATTGATACATAAGTTTGAATGCAAGTGTTCTCACGTTGATGGCTCTTCTACGATATGAGGAACAATCAATGAGAAGTAACTAGAAACAATAAATAGAGGACAAATATTAATGGCATTAGCTGGCATCTTGGGATATTTATTAGCGACCTGCGCTTATTTAGTGTTTATTTTGTTGTTATTTGCCGCACGTAATAACACCTTAACAGGACGATTAGTGTTAATAGGCAGTTTTTTAATACTGGCTTCCTCAGTTACTGCTGCTTTACAAATAGATCAGGCCTTTTCATTACAATGGGTTTTGTTAATAGAAACCTTCAAATTGGCTATTTGGTCATTACTCATTTTATCTACCCAAGCTAATGTGAGCTCTATTCAAGCCGCTTTAAGTCATCCACAAATAAAAAAATACTTGCTCACTTGGCTATTGTTGTCTTTAGTTTGTTGGGCAGGAGCTTTATTTTTATCGGAAGGGACTAAATATCTATTTTCATTATTTTTATTGTTAAATTTGTGGTTGATGGTATTACTTGAGCAGCTTTATCGTAACGCCGATGTGAAAGTTAAATGGGCTTTATGGTCGTTAATTGTTGCCTTAGGTATGAGTACTGTTTTTGATTTTGTATTGTTCGCACAAGCGGTCATGGTAAATCAATTAGATTTTAGTTATTGGTATGCTAGAGGATTTGTTGCGGCCATTGGTATGCCGTTAATTCTAATCAGTACACGGCGCATTAAAAACTGGTCAATCAACGTTTTTGTTTCTCGTGATGTGGTTTTTTATAGCTCAATGTTACTTATCTCAGGCCTTTATTTATTGCTGTTAGCCTTAGCTGGTTATGTAATTAATTACTTTGGTGGCGCATGGGGAAGCGTTATTAGTATCGCATTTCTTCTTCTTGGTGGTACAGTACTGGCGGCTTTGTTGATGACAGAAAGGTTGCGCAGCGAAGTAAAGGTCTTTATCACCAAACACTTTTTTGCTAATAAGTATGATTATCGTCTTGAGTGGTTAAAATCTATCGATCAACTAAGTAACTCAAACAATGACAATTATTATCAAACGGCCACTGAAATTATTTGTTCTTCTTTGAATATTAGCCAAGGTGCTTTAATTTTTAAAGAATCACAAGGTAGTTATAATTGTGTATACCAGTTAGATTTAGTAATAGAAAAACGATTGTTGCATCATTTATTAGCTGCGGACAAGTTTTGCCAACAGCAAGGGTGGATTATTGATGTTCGAGAGTATGCTAATGTAGAAAACAGCTACCCTGAATTACAACTTGATGTTGAATATTGCCGTACACAACAAATAGATATTATTATTCCTATTTTCAAGAATAAGGCTGTTAATGGCTTCTTTTTGTTGTCATTACCGAGTAGTCGTAGTTTTCTTAATTGGGAAGACAGAGATTTGTTATTTGCCGTGTCCAAGCAGCTTAGTAACTATATGTCATTGAATGAAGCAAATGATAGTTTAGCTGAATCTAAGCAGTTTGAAGCTTTTCATCGTATGTCGGCATTTTTAGTCCATGACTTGAAAAATATTCAAGCACAATTGGGACTAATTAATGCGAATGCTAAGCGACATCGAGATAATCCTGAATTTATCAGTGATGTTTTTGAAACAATAGATTCAGCCACGCAAAAGCTTGATAAGGTGTTAAAGCAGTTACGTAATAAGCAAGCTGCTGAATCAGCCAAAAAGCGCATTAGTGTTAATCAGTTGATAGAGCAAGTAGCGCTACAGCGTAATATGATGATGCCTCAGGTTATACTTGAGGTATCAGCAGAAATTGAAATTCTTATTGATCAAGAAACCTTCTATTCTGTACTCAATCATTTAGTACAGAATGCCCAAGAAGCGACTAAAAATGATGGCTGGGTTAAAATCCGGGCAGAACTCATAGCTGATAGTTTACATATAGCCGTGCTTGATAATGGCTGTGGTATGTCGAGTGATTTTATTGTTAATCGCTTATTTAAGCCTTTTGATACCACTAAAGGCAATGCAGGTATGGGAATAGGCGTTTATGAAGCTAAGCAATTTATTGAAAACTCTGGTGGTACTATGCAAGTGACTAGCTTTGAAGATGAAGGTAGTATTTTTCATTTAATTATTCCGTGTGAATAAATAAAATATTTAAATTATTAAAGGATGTGGCCTAGCTATGGAAAAGTTATTAATTGTTGATGACGATTTAGGTGTGCAAAAACAATTGAAGTGGAGCTTGTCTGATTATGATGTGGCATTAGCCGATACGAGGGAAAGTGCTATAGCAGCTGTTAGACGTTTTGAGCCGAAAGTAGTTACTTTAGATTTAGGATTGCCACCAGATGCAACGAATGCCACCGAAGGATTAGCGGCATTAAAAGAAATTCTTGCAATTGCTCCTCATACAAAAGTTATTGTTATTACCGGCAATGATGATCGCTCTAATGCACTTAAAGCAATAGAGATGGGCGCTTATGATTTTTATCAAAAACCAGTAGATGCTGATGTTATCAATGTGATAGTGTCTCGCGCTTTTAGTTTAGCTAATATCGAAGCAGATAATCGCTCCATGAAGGCTGTTGTAGGCTCGGATACAGGTATTATTGGTAGTAGCGAAAGTATTGACCGCTTACGGGTAATGGTACAGCGCATTGCGCCTACAGAGATTACCGCTTTACTACTAGGAGAAAGTGGTACAGGTAAAGAAGTGACCGCAAAAGCTATACATCAGGTGAGTAACCGTAAAGATAAACCTTTTATCGCTATTAACTGTGCCTCCATTCCTGAAAATTTATTAGAAAGCGAACTCTTTGGTTTTGAAAAAGGAGCTTTCACGGGGGCTCACAAAACGACTTTAGGTAAAGTCGAATGTGCTCAAGGAGGTACTTTATTTCTCGATGAAATAGGGGACATGCCGTTTAATTTACAGGCTAAATTATTACGCTTTTTACAAGAAAAAGTGATAGAGCGTTTAGGGGGGCGAAAAGAAATCCCTGTTGATGTACGTGTTGTTTGCGCGACTAATCAAAATCTTGAAGAAATGGTGGCAAATAAAGAATTTAGAGAAGATTTATTTTATCGCATTACTGAAATAACACTTAATATACCACCATTACGAGATAGAGATGAAGATGTACTGATTTTAGCTAATTTCTTTTTACAACAATACGCTGCCGAATATAAACGCAATGTTAAATCGTTTTCAGATGATGGAGTACAGGCGATAATTAATCATCGTTGGCCAGGTAATATTCGAGAATTACAAAATAAAGTCAAATCATCGGTGATCATGACCACAGGTACACAAGTGACTGCATTCGACTTGGGTTTTTATGATCAAGTAGATAGTTCTGGTTATCAGTTGTTATTAAACTTGCGAACTGTGCGAGAAGATGCGGAAACTATCGCCATACAAAAAGCGTATGCTTTAACCGAAGGTAATATGTCGAAAACAGCAGAATTACTTGGTGTAACAAGGCCGACCTTGTATTCATTGATAGAAAAATATGGTGTTCGTATTAATATTTAACATGCTATGCCCTTCGTTTAGGGAAAAGTGCTATATGTATTGTGGGGGTAATTTATTGCCCCTTTGTTGGGCTAAGCAATACGGATATAGCTTACTAGACAATGCCGGGCGCATATTACCCTTGAAGCCTGAGTCATCTACGTAGTCATTATAATTACCCCTCTGTTTTAATGTTCACTTGTTCTTGAGCATATTGACGACTTTTTTGCTTAAGTAATTTATCTACATACCGCGCCATTTTAATTTTTTGTTTAATGCTGCTCTCTAACATTTCTTCAACTTCTCGTAGCACTTCTTTAATATTTTCAACATTTTCACTAGAATTTACCACTAATGGTGTTGTCGGTTGGCTGCTAGCTTCATTATTTGGTAATGTGTGCGAGCCTAAGGAACCAGTAAGCTCTACGGACATCTCTTCTGCCACATCATTAATTGCATCAACGTCAAACGAAGTGAGTTCTTCTAAAAAGCCAAAAAGTAACAAGCGATCAACAAATATATTGATTTTTCGTGGAATACCTAAGGTTTTTTGATGAATCAAGTCAAGAGCACCATCAGAAAATAAGGACTCTTTTTCACAACCTGCTTGATGTAAGCGGTGATTAATGTAATTTTTTACTTCTTCTGCGGATAATGGTTTTAAATGAGCAGAAGCGATAATGCGCTGTCTAAATTGCTCCATATTTGGGGCTTGAATGATATCTTTTAACTCTTCCTGTCCTAATAAAAAACTCTGAATTAGTGGTTTGTCATCTAGCTGGAAGTTGGAAAGCATTCGTAACTCTTCAACCGTTTCTGCGGGTAAATTTTGTGCCTCATCTACGAGTAATAATGCTCTCTTACCTTGTTTGTTTAGCTGTATTAAAAAGGTTTCAATACTACGTAATACCTCAGCTTTGCCATTACCTTTGAGCGGAATTTTAAATTCAGCAGCAACTAATTCAAGAAGTTCTTCAGGGGATAATTTAGTCGTTACTAGTTGTGCAGCAACAATATTTTCATCAGCTATGGTAGATAATAAATTACGAGCAATGGTGGTTTTTCCTGTGCCAATAGGTCCGGTAATCACAATAAAACCTTCACCTTGGTCTAAACCATATTGCAAATAAGACAAGGCGCGTTGATGATGGCTAGTAGCAAAGAAAAACCGCGGATCTGGGCTTAACTGGAAAGGGCGCTCGGTGAAGCCGTAATAACTTTCATACATGTTAAAAATCTTTTTTTATATTGATTGTTGCCCGTATTTCTTTATAGCCAAACTGGTCATTGGTTGAACTACGATTTACATGTTTTAACGTAAAATTAGAAGATAAGGATGAGGCGAATTGTAGACTATAGCGGGCAAAAATAGTTCTATAGTAATCTTCTTGACGGCTTCCTTCTGGGTTCTTTTTGTCATAAATGGAGTTACGAAAATTTGTCCCTAAAGACATATTAGTTCGTACGCCGGTCTTTCTGGTGACAGTCAGGCCAATATTAACGGTATCATTTACGATATTAGTTTCTAAGTTTTCTTGTTCATTGGTCGAAATGTTGAAACTAAAGGATGTTCTAGAGAGGTTAAGCTTTGATGACCAAGCAAGATTCCGATTTAAAAAATATGCATTACTCTCAACCAGTTCAAGGTCGCCAGAATCACCTTCTTGATAATTGTTTCGGTCAAAAACGTTTAGTGATTCTTGGTAGTTAATATTGTTAATTAATCGTCTAGTTTTATGTGTAAATTTGAAATTGTATGATTTACCAAAAAAACGTTGACTGTAATCTGCTGCCAAAGAGGTTCTAGACGAAGGCTGCCAATTTACCGATGCAGCAACATGGTTATCATTGGCTGTTTCGTTATACGAAAGGTCGACGGTCAAACGAGGGGAAGGTAACCACCTTACACCAGCACCCCATGATGCGTTAGATGGTCGGTCTTCTGCAACGCTAGTACCTTTTACCTTTTCATCATAAAATCGAACAAAAGGTCTTAAATCCCAGGGAGTCATCGTGCCGATAAGCGCATTAATAGAATAGTTTTCTCCGTAGCTATCAATGTTATTATCAAGTTCTTGCGTTCTTTTAGAATAATTACCACCGACTTGCCAATATAATTGACTTGCATTGTTACCGCTTTTACTAGTTAGGTTAGCTCTATAACCATCACTTTCACCAATACCATCTTCAGTTCTATTTGTACTATATATGAGAGAAGATATAACAGAGTAGCTACTATTACCAAAATTATAATTTAAACCAGTAGCGTAGTTTTGTGTTTCAACGGTATCACCTGATATAGGATCAGCTAAGCTATTATCGGCATTGTTTTTGCTGACATTTGCAATATTGGCTCTAGCAATAAGCGTTGGACCACCGGTCCAAGTATTATAAGATCCATTAGCAGAAAGACTTCGATAATCAGCATTTAACTGACTATTATGGCTATAAATAGAATAACGTTTTGTGCCTGATAAGTTCAAGTTTGCAGCACTTGATTTATAGGTAGCACGTAAAGCGGCAATAGCTTGAGTAATATTACTCGATTTAGGCTCTGAAACGCTTCGCTCAATATTGTCAGAATAAGTTTCATCTAACGATAAACTGGGCTTAAATTCCCAGTCTCCAGCCAATGTAGTGGAAGGTAAACAGACTAAGGACAATATTACCGCAATTTTCGTGATGCTGTTTCTACTTCTGCTTTTTACCGTAGCCATAGCTGTAATAGCCATATCCATCCCTTTGTGATCTTATCGTTTTATTCATAACGAAACCAATAGCTATATCTTCATTTAGCTGTGACACGGCCCTTTTTATGTCTTCAATTTTAGTTTTAGACTCTTCAACAACAACAATAGCTTGACCAACTAAGCTAGAAAGAACAGGAGTCTCAGTAACGCCTAGTATTGGAGGGCAGTCCAAAATCACCATGCGATCGGGGTAACGTTTAGCAAGATCTTTAGCCAAATGCTCCATTCTTTCACTCGCTAATAATTCATTGGTTAAATAATGTGGTTTCCCTGCAGGTATAATTTTTAAATTAGCGATACTAGTCGGGTAAATTATCTCTGAAAGAGAAGATACATCACCAAGTAAATATTCTAATAAGCCTTCTTTTTTTTCAAAGCCTAATTCACGATGTAAGCTAGGTCTGAGCACATCAGCATCGATTAAAAGCACAGTTTTATCTTGTTCTAAGGCAATGCTTAAAGCAAGGTTGATAGATATAAATGTTTTGCCTTCATTTGCTTTTGAGCTGGTAACCATAACTAAGTTACTGTGATGTAGTGTTTTTGCCGTAGCACCAAAAGCGTTGTTTAATAACTTTCTTTTTATATGCCGAAACTCTTCTTGGATATGATGAGCGCTATCTGGATTATCAATAAAGCCGCGTTCACTTAATCTAGCTTCATTAAGGAGAATTTTATTTTGGGTAACTAGTTTTTCTTGTATATTAGTATCATTTTTCTGTTTTAAGTTATCAACAGAGCTATTAGTTTTTGATGGTTTTATAGCTATTTTTGTTTCGACGGTATCATGCTTTGCAGCTTTCTGTTTAGCCAACGCCTTTTCAATAGTATTCACGGCTTAAAATATCCTTTTTAGTGGAGCTTGGATAGCGTCAGGAAATAAAAAATAACTGACAAACATCATTAGAATAACCAGTAACAATAAATTTGAACTAATAAAAATGAGTGTTTTTTTCCTATGCCATTTTTGCAAGCCTAAATTTTTATTAGCCGAAATGACACCAAATACAGGTACTCCAGTGGCCTTAGATAATTGTGAAGTTGAAGTAGCAACAGGACTCAATAGACTTAACAACAGCGACAAACCTACACCTACGGCGACACCCAAAAAGGTAACAATGCCAAAGAAAATAAATCGTTTAGGGCCTGAGGGTCTAGATGGAGCTCTGGGGGCATCAATAACTCTAAATTGTATTTTATCTGTTGTTTCATTTGCTACCTGAGCAAATTGAGCGGTATCTTTACGAGTGATTAAAGTGTTATATTTTTTTTTCGTCATACCATAATCACGGTTTAAGGCAGTAAGTTCTGCTTCAATTTCAGGTATAAGATGAATTTTAGCTTCTAATTCAGTGACTACCTTCTGATAGTTGCTAGCCCTGACTGTTAATGAAGCAATTGAGCTTTCTAATTGATGGACTTGAATTTGAACATCTTGAATAACTGGGTTTTTACTCAATAATTTAAAATCTTTGTTATTTTCAGTTTTTAAGGCCAGATATTTTTCAATTTCACTGCTACGTTGTTTAGTAAGATCTTCAAGCCTGTCTGTAAGCAATATAACTTCTGGATGTTTATCGGTATAGCGTAATTTCAATCGATCTAGTTGCATTTCTAAGCTGTTGATACGACTATCAAAAGTTGTTTTAATTGAACTGTCGCTTTTTATTTTATCATCTCCATATGAGCCCACTGAGCTGTTTTGTTCTAATTGCTTCTGTGCAGAAGCTAACTTAGTTTTATTCTCTAAAATTTCTAAATTAATTGCTTTTAATTGCTCTTTGCTTCGGTTTAATTTTGAATAGTAACCGCCTTTTTGAGGTAAAATACCACTATATTTTTGCTTGTAAGCAGTAAGCTTAGCCTCTGAAGTAGTTAATCTATTTTCATATTCTTTAATTTGTGTATCTAGAAATTTTTGGGCACTATCAGAATCACTGCGTGTTTCACCTAACGTATTTTCAATAAAAACGGTTAATACTGATTGGACTATATTTTTAGCCATCTCAGGGTTTTTATCTACAATGGAAATAGTGTAAATATTTTGTCGGCCGCCGCTAGATACTTTAACCCTCTTTTTTAAACTGTTAAGCATACCTTCATAAGATGATGTATTAGTCGCTTGCACATCTAAGTCTGCCATGCGGGCAATTTTTTCTAAATTTGGACGGCTTAGCAATGTTCTTAACATTAAACGAATTTGCGTATTCGGATTGGTTTCAACGGTTAAACCACGTAATAATGGGCGTAGTAATGATTGAGTATCAACATATACTTTTGCTTGAGATTTATACACATTAGGCATGGTTGAAACGTAATACCAACCTAGGGGGCAGATAAGCCACGTAGATATAAGAATATATCTACGCTTTATCCAAATTCCTTTTAGATAATCAATTATCTCATTGAGTATGTCTTGCATTCTAAACTTTAATCCTTAAATCGTTAGAATAACTTCTAACCTTTATTAATATCTATCTCGTGTAGGGCGGAATTCATTCCGCGTTGTCAGACTGAAGCCTAACCCATACCACTTGTGTCCATTTTTCTTTAGTTACGAGTATAAAAGTTACGAGTTTCGAAGTGCCATATTCTCGTAATTTCTTTTTGTAACTAGCAACTAGCTACTCATAACTGTAAATTAAAACCAAGCTTCAGGAATAATAATAATATCGCCAGGTAACATGTCGACATTGGCGTTTATTTCGCCATCTTTTAGTAGTTTATCAATATGTATCTCATATTGCATTTGCTTGCCATTTTCTATTCTAACTATTATCGCATTATTACCATCAGCAAAATTGGTTAAACCACCCACTTTTATCATGACATCGAGTAAAGTCATATTTTGCTTGTAACTAATTGCTTTCGGATTGGCAGCTTCACCAATAATACGTATTTGTTCACTAAAAGGACCAACGAAGCCACCTACAGTTACGGTCACGATAGGATCTCGAATATAAGTTGCCAAAATATCTTCAATTGAACGAGCCAATTCTGTTGGCGTTTTACCAGTGACAGGAATATCTTCTACTAATGAGGTAGTAATCATGCCATCAGGACGAACAGTGAATGAACCAGACACTTCAGGGTTGCGCCAGACAAAAATATTCAGCGAATCACCAGCACCAATTAGGTACTTGTATGAATTAATGTCAGTAGTGTTAGAGGGGTGCAATGTGGCCGAAGGTAAAGGCTTAGCATTTGAACTACAAGCAGAAATAAATTGCGCTATCAATAGCACAACAATTATTTTAAGTGATCCGGTAAAACGTTTATCCATGGTTAATACCTTTTTTAGACGTCAAAATTATGAGTAAATCAATTATATTTTCTCGAATAATTATTGTATGGTATTTTTTTCTTTGATGCACACATTTTAACTAACGTAAATTTTACGTTAATTTTACGTTTAATTTTGTTAAAATATTTTTTCGTTTATAATAGTGGTATTGTTTAGAGATAATCCTCCATTATTACAACTATTTATTAATGTTTTATTTGTATTTTCAAGGGAACCTAGTTAATAATGTCTAGCCCAAAATTTAGAGACCTATCAATAGGTAGTAAGTCGTTAATTATAATTGAATTAATGCTTCTTATTGGCGCACTACCACTGACACTGTATTTAAATAATTTAATTTCTTTTATTAACATCAACGCCATATCTGATAATTATTTATTTATTTATTCGATTGTTTTCGCTTTATTAAACCAATTAACATCTTTGTCATTAGGTTTATATAATTCTAAATTAAGGGTGAATTTTCGCGGTGTCATTCGTCGGTTACTCATGTGTGTAGCAGTTGCTTTTTTTCTGTTGACCATAATAAATCCTTTCTACGGTCAACATATATTGCCCATTGAAATTTTAGCTTTTGCTTCGCTTGTTAGTTTAATTGTGATTGCTATTTTTCGTTATTTTACTTTTCAAGTAGATTTTTTTGGTTTTAACAAACGTGTGATATTAGTACTTGGCGCAGGCGAGCGAGCATCTATAATTGAAAGAAGAATGCGAAGAGATGTCGATCGACAAAATTTTTCTGTGCACGGTTATATTATTATGGATGGTGATTCAGAAGAGGGTATCAAAGAAGAAACTCGTATAACGCTTGAAAGTTCCTTGGTTAATTATGCTTCAGAACACGACATAGATGAAATTGTTGTTGCGAGTGATGAGCGACGTAATAATTTACCCGTAGATGAATTATTTGCCTGTAAAATTCGAGGTATTGAAATCACTGAAATTTTAGACTTTATTGAACGCGAAACGGGACAAATAGCAGTAAATCTTATTTATCCTAGTTGGGTGATATATTCAAATGGTTTCGCTTCTGTTAACTATTTACGCAATACCTTAGATTGGTTTTTTAATGCTGTTATGGCTATCGCACTTTTTATTGTTACATGGCCAGTTATGTTAATAACTATCCTTATGATGAAATTGGATGAAGGCTTACGTGCCCCAGTTTTTTATCGACAAGAACGGGTTGGTATTGATGGAGAGCCTTTTAGTATCATTAAATTTAGAAGTATGCGCCTAGATGCAGAAAAACTTGGCGCACAAATGGCAAGCGAAAATGACTCTAGAATAACTAAAACAGGTAATTTTCTACGTAAATATCGTATCGATGAATTGCCACAAATGTATAATGTAATACGTGGTGAAATGGGGTTTGTTGGTCCTAGACCAGAGCGTCCAGAATTTGTACAACAATTAATTAAAAGTATTCCTTATTACAATGAACGTCACAATGTTAAACCAGGCTTAACTGGTTGGGCGCAGCTTAAGTACCCTTACGGTGCAACAGAAGCTGATTCATTAGAAAAATTGAAATATGATTTGTATTATATTAAACACCGTAGCTTTTTATTAGACTTATTAATTTTAATTAGAACCGTTGAAATAGTATTGTTTGGTAAGGGAAGGTAATGTTTGATAACGTAGGTTTGATTGTAGGGCGTAATTCATTGCGACAAGAACATTATTTATGAGCCAAATAACAAATGCCATGACTGTTGATGTTGAAGATTACTTTCATGTCGCTGCTTTTGAAAAAAATATAGAAACAACTAACTGGTCAAATTTAGAGCTGCGTGTTGAAACAAATACCTATCGTTTACTCGAGTTATTTTCTCAATATAAGGTAAAGAGTACTTTCTTTACCTTGGGATGGGTAGCAGAACGTTGTCCAAATTTAATTAAAGCCATTGTTGAGCAAGGACATGAGTTGGCTAGTCATAGCTATGCTCATAAGCGAGCCTTTACTCAAACTCAACAAGAATTTCGTGATGATTTAACTAAAAGTAAGCACATACTAGAAGATGTCTCAGGACAAGCTATTATCGGTTATCGAGCGCCCAGTTTTTCCATCAATGATAGTAATACCTGGGTTTATGATATTTTAATCGAGCTTGGATTTGAATATAGTTCAAGTACATACCCGATAGAGCATGACCTATACGGCGTTCCTAATTGGCCCCGCTTTAAATATATCCGCCCAGAAAGAATTGATGGTAAAAGTATTATTGAAATTCCGGTGCCAACATTCCGAAAAGGTGATAAAAATATCGGTATAGGCGGTGGTGGTTATTTTCGCCTTTATCCTTATTGGTTATCAAAAAAGCGTATTGATGCTTATTTAAAAGCCGAACAGCAACCTTATAGCTTTTATTTTCACCCGTGGGAAATAGACCCGAAGCAACCGAAGATTTCAGGGGCTGCTGTAAAGTCTAAACTTCGGCATTACTTGAATTTATCGCGTATGGAAGGCAAAGTAATACGTTTATTAGAGGATTACCAGTGGGACACGATGAAAAGTGTTTATTTGAATAAATAGTAAAGTAAACCCGTCATTCCAGGAGAGTACACCCGTCATTCCAGCGGTGTCTTGGCTGGAATCCAGTGTATGGTTGCATGGATCCTCGATAAGAGATCTCGAGGATGACGTCAATGTTGCGTTAATGAGGATGACGTAGTGTAGGTAAGCGCACGTGTCATTCCAGGAGAATACACCCGTCATTCCAGCGGTGTCTTGGCTGGAATCTAGTGTATGGTTGAATGGATCCTCGACAAGAGACTTCGAGGATGACGTAAATGACGAAGTGTATGTGATTTATCGTCATTCCAGTATTACACATCCGTCATTCCAGCGGTGTCTTGGCTGGAATTCAGTGTATGGTTGAATGGATCCTCGACAAGAGACTTCGAGGATGACGTAAGTACCTTGAGGGTAATGAAGTATATAAGCACATCCGTCATTCCAGCGGTGTCTTGGCTGGAATCCAGTGTATGGTTGAATGGATCCTCGACAAGAGACCTCGAGGATGACGTAAGTACCTTGAGGGTAATGAAGTATATAGGCACATCCGTCATTCCAGCGGTGTCTTGGCTGGAATCCAGTGTATGGTTGCATGGATCCTCGACAAGAGACTTCGAGGATGACGTAGTGTAGGTAAGCGCACGTGTCATTCCAGGAGAGTACATCCGTCATTCCAGCGGTGTCTTGGCTGGAATCCAGTGCATGGTTGCATGGATCCTCGACAAGAGACTTCGAGGATGACGTAGTGTAGGTAGCGCACGTATCATTCCAGGAGAGCACATCCGTCATTCCAGCGGTGTCTTGGCTGGAATCCAGTGTATGGTTGCATGGATCCTCGACAAGAGACTTCGAGGATGACTAAGTGTTAAAAACGCTCTCATTAATTGATAAATAGTATTGTTGATATTGGTCATTTATAAAATTTGAAACTAATCAAGGATGATTATTATGAAATCTGCAGTTGTTTATATTCTCGCAAATAAACGAAATGGTACTTTATATATTGGCGTCACAAGTGATTTAGTAAAACGGATATGGCAGCATAAAAGTAATTTTGTGAAAGGCTTTACTCAAAAGTATAATATTCATCGGTTAGTATATTTTGAGCAGTATGAATGTATTTTTGAAGCATTAGCACGTGAAAAACAGTTAAAATCTTGGCAGAGAAGCTGGAAAATAAGATTGATTGAGCAGAATAACCCGCAGTGGCGGGATTTGTATCCTGAAATAATATAGAAAACTGGATCCTCGACAAGAGACTTCGAGGATGACGTAAGTACCTTGAGGGTGACGTAAAAATCATGAAGGTGACGTAGAATAAATTAATTACAATAAGAGAATGGACACTTGATAGATAATTACGCAATTAAAAAACTTACACCAATCATGTTTAGCCAATGGGATAAGTATGTAAAAACTCATCAGCAAGCGAGCTTTTTCCATCTTAGTGGCTGGCAGACGGTTATAGAAAAAAGTTTTAATCATCCATGTTATTTTTTATATGCAGAGAAAGATGGAAGTATTTGTGGTGTTTTACCTTTAGTTGAAGTTAAAAGTAGTTTATTTGGTCATGCACTTATTTCTACTCCTTTTTGCGTTTATGGTGGCGCCATTGCTGACACGGTAGAGATTGTTCGTCAATTAGAACAAGAAGCCTGTCAGATAGCTGAACGACTACAAGTTGATCATTTAGAGTTACGTTATAAAGAAGCACAAGATTCATCTTTATTATTAAAACAAGCTCACAGCACTTTTGGCGTTGAAATAGTCGAAGGTAGCGACAACATTCTGGCAAGTATTAAGAAAAAGCAACGTGCGGTTATTCGCCATTCGTTGAAAAATGAGCTTAATAGTTCTATTAGCTCCAATAAACACGATTTCAATGATTTTTATCAATTACTCTCTACTAGTTATCGTAACCTAGGTACCCCAATTTTTACAAAGCGTTACTTTGAGAATTTAATGACTGTTTTTGCTGATGATAGTGATGTCGCTGTTATTCGTGATAAAAACAATCAACCGTCTTCAGCAGTACTTAACTTTTATTTCAATGAGCAGGTTTTACCTTATTATGGTGGTGGTAATGATAATGCTAGAGGTTTGAAAAGCGCTGATTTTATGTATTATCAAGTGATGTGTCACGCACAGGAAAAAGGTAAAAAGTGGTTTGATTTTGGTCGTAGCAAAAATGATAGTGGCCCATATAAATATAAGAAAAACTGGGGGATGGAGCCAAAATCACTTTATTACTATTATTACTTAGTAAAAGCTGAAGAGTTACCGAACTTGAGTCCTAATAACCCTAAGTTCAAATTTTTCATTGCCATGTGGCAAAAATTGCCATTGAAATTAAGTCAGTTTATTGGCCCATTTTTATCTAAGTATTTGGGGTGATTATGATAAATGTATGTGCTGAGCCGATGGATTCCGGCCTAAGAAACTACCGGAATGACGAGGCGACCGTATCGTCTATGAATGTTCAACAACGGTTGTCCTCAGGTGAACGCCCGATGTCATCCTTGAGGGAACACCTCTCGTCATCCTCTAGAATTCACCCCACGTCATCCTTGAGAGTTCACCCCACGTCATCCTCGAGTGTTCTTATCGAGGATCCAAATTATGTCTAATAGTATTCCAAAAGAGCCACTATTATTTCTTTGCCATCGTATTCCTTTTCCACCAAATAAAGGTGACAAAATTCGTTCATTCAATATATTGAAAAAGCTAAATGAACACTTTGATGTTCACTTAGGTTATTTTATTGACGATCCTTTCGACTTACAATATACGGATAAATTAACGCAATATTGTGTTAGCCAATTTTTTTTAGAACAAAAAAAATTAATTGCTAAGCTAAAAGGTTTAACAGCATTATTAACAGCTAAACCTATCACTTTGCCATACTATTATGATGGAAAAATGCAAAAGTGGGTTGATAGCATTATGGAACAACATGATATTCAGCGGATTTTTGTGTTTTCCTCTTCTATGGCTCAATATTGTCAAACGACTAAATTTAATCAAGCTCTAAAGGTTATTGATTTTGTAGATGTTGACTCTGATAAATGGCGACAATATGCGCAAAAGAGCTCTGGAATTAATAAATGGATATACCAGCGAGAATATAAATATCTTGCTCATTATGAGGATATTATCTGCCAGCTTTTTGATTACAGTTTGTTTGTTTCTCCACAAGAAGCAGCCTTATTTGCAGGTAGGCAGGATATAACTCAACAGGGTAAAATTTCAGGGCTCTTAAATGGTGTAGACCTAGATTTTTTTGATAGCAGTAAAAAATTTGAAATAGAGCCTATACCAGAAGATGAATCATTCATCTCTTTTACCGGTGCTATGGATTATTGGGCCAATGTTGAAGCCGTTGAATGGTTTGTTAGTAATATTTGGCCATTGATAAGTTCTGCCCATCCTAATCTTAAATTTTATGTGGTTGGTGGTAATCCAAGTAAAAGTATTCTTGCTTTAAATAAACAAAATGGTGTTGTGGTAACTGGACGAGTGAATGATGTTCGACCCTATATTGAACAAGCAAAATGTGTGGTGGCACCTATGCAAATTGCCAGGGGTATTCAAAATAAAGTACTCGAGGCTATGGCTCTTTCAAAGGCAGTGGTCATGACTTCATTGGCTGCTGAAGGAATATCCCTACCAGAGGCTCAAAAGAAACATGTTAGTAATGATGCCGCAATTTTTGCTGAGCACGTTAACGAGTTACTAAATGATTTAGATTTATGTATTAAAATAGGTGATGAGAATAGGCGTTGGATGGATGCTAATTTTCGCTGGGATGATGTTTTAGTGCCACTACCAATACTGTTACAGGGTTGATATTTATGTTGAGGATTGACAGGGCACATGTGTTTTTTAGTACACTTCTACTTACATGGTTTATTGTATACTTTCAAGCACTAGCCGATATGGTTGGTGTTTGGTTAGGCTCAGAAACCTACAGTTATTGTTTTTTAATTTTACCCATCAGTCTTTACCTTATTTATGAGAAGCACGAACAGCTCACTCTTATTTCAATAAATCCTAATTACTGGCTATTAATGCCTTTATTACTCGGTCAGGTTGTTTTCCTGCTATCCGATCTTGCCGGCATTGGTTTACTAACTCATTTATCCGCTTATGGCAGCTTGATTTGCCTTATTGGTATCGTTTATGGTGTCAATATTCTCAAATTTTTGATGTTTCCACTAGGTTACTTAATTTTAAGTGTACCTATGGGAGAAGAGTTAATACCTGTTTTACAAAATGTCACGGCAGATATTAGCGTATGGCTTGTTGAGGTTGTTGGTATCCCTGTATATAGAGAAGGGTTATACATATACATTCCGAATGGCACCTTTGAGGTAGCAGAAGCGTGTTCAGGTATACGCTTCTTAATTTCTATGATTGCCATAGGTACTCTCTATGCTTATCTTTATTATCATAGTCTTTGGCGGAGGTTAGTTTTTGTAGGCTTAAGTTTAATTATCCCTATTATTGCTAATGGTATTCGCGCTTTTGGTATTATTTATGTTGGTCATAAAACTGATATGGAGCACGCGGTAGGTGCAGATCACTTAGTTTATGGCTGGCTCTTTTTTTCAATTGTACTGGTTTTATTGATGGCAATAGGTAAGTTTTGGCGTGAAGACTTACACGACGATAATAACAATCTTGAATTACCTAAGTCAGCACCTTTTAAACCTTCGGTACTTTCTTCCGTAATGTTATTACTTATAACCTTATCCACCTTAGCGTTTAAACCTTTATATGAAAATTTAGTTGTTGGTCAATTCCAGGAACCTAAGCAAGAAAGTGATCTTTTTACATTTCTTAAATCTAATGCGAATGAAGGCTTTGTGGTAAGTTTCAATCCTAGTTTTGATAAAGCAGATAAACAATACCAAGCAGAGCTATTTCATAATAATACTAAACTTGAAGTTTATTTAGCGCAGTTTTATGCAGATAATAAAGAAAGTGAGTTAATTAATTGGGGTAATAGAATTTATGATATTGATAAACTGTCTATTATTGATAAACAAAATATTATCTTAGAAAGTACCAATGGTGATATAAATGCCACCTTACTAAGGTTGGTAGCATTAAATGGCGTTAAACAAAATTTAATTTATTGGTATGAAGTTAATGATTTTAGAACAAGTGATAAATTAACCGTTAAAAAAGCACAATTGTTAAATAAACTATCGGGTGGTTCAGGTGGTGGTAGTATCGTTATACTATCTATGGATGATAAGCAAAGCCTTTTAGAGCAAATAAAGCAACTTAGCGAGATATTGCCGTGGCTTTAAACGCCTCAAAGAGTGTAGTTTGTCATCTTATTTATCGGTTTGATATCGGCGGCTTAGAGCGTGTGATGGTTAATTGCATTAATGCGATGCAAGATGACAACTATGAGCATGTAGTGATTGCTTTAACTGAGGTTGGTGATTTTTCAAAGCACTTAAACCCCAGTGTAAAAACCTATCAACTAAATAAAAAAGCAGGTAAAGACTTATCCAGCCATTGGCGTTTATTTAAATTATTAAGGAAAATTCAACCTGATATATTACATACCTATAATTTGGCTGCAATTGAATATCACCCAATAGCAAAGCTCGCTGGTATTAAAGGACATATCCATGCAGAACATGGACGTGAAATAAGTGATCCACAAGGCTTAAATAAAAAGCACAATTTTTTACGCAAATTAATGGCTCCTTTTATCCACTCTTTTGTAGCAGTGTCGAGTGATTTAGATACTTGGCTTAAGAATACAGTCAATATTAATCAAGAGAAAGTTAAGTTAATCCGTAATGGTATTGATACCAATAAATTTTCGGGTACAGAGTCTACAACATTAGATTCCGGCCTAAGTGACAACCGGAATGACGATGTGTGTGATCACCGGAATGACGAGCAGGGCGATAGCCCCTCCCAGGATGTTCCCCACCGTCATTCCCGAGGTGTGTTAGTCGGGAATCCAGAACTTAAAGCAGTGGATTCCGGCCTAAGTGATAACCGGAATGACGATGGGTATGACAACCGTCATTCCCGAGGTGTGTTAGTCGGGAATCCAGAACTTAAAGCAGTGGATTCCGGCTTAAGTGACAACCGAAATGACGAAGAGGGCGATAACCAAAATAACGAACGTTGTGTTCGCTTTATCCATATTGCACGCTTTAATCCAGTAAAAGACCAACAAAGCCTAATTCAAGCTTTCGCCACATTAGTTAATGATAATAAGTATTCATCAAAGCAACTGAGCTTAACCCTTGTTGGTGATGGTGAGCTTACTGATAAATTAACGCAGTTGGTTAGTGATAAACAACTTAATGACTTTGTAATATTTACTGGCGCAAGAAATGACATACCAGAATTATTATCACAAGCAGACGTATTTGTTTTATCGTCTATTGCCGAAGGTATCCCCATGACAGTACTAGAAGCTATGGCTGCTAGTTTACCAATTATTTCCACTGATGTTGGTGGTTTATCTGAATTGGTTGAAAATGGGCAGACAGGTGTTTTGGTGGAAAAACAGAATGCAGAAGTATTGGCAAAAGCTATGAAAACCTATATAGACTGCCCTCAATTAATTGCACGGCAAGGCGAGCAGGCTCATCAATTTGTTGAACAGCACTTTTCTGAAACGAACATGGTACGTGAATATTTGAATCTTTATAATGAATCATTAGGGCAAAATTAATGTGTGGTATTAGTGGTATTTTCAGTTTCGATGAAAGTGTCGAGATTGATAAAGATTTGCTGAGGTCAATGAATAACATTCAAGCACATCGTGGCCCAAATGATCAGGGTTATCATATAGGTAAAGGCATTGGCTTAGGACATCGTCGTTTATCCATTATTGATTTAGCAGGTGGCCATCAACCCATTTATAATGAAGATGATACTGTTAGTGTGGTTTTTAATGGTGAAATATTTAACCACCATGAGATTGAAAAAGAACTAAAAGACAAAGGCCATGTTTTTAAAACAACTAGCGATACCGAAACCATTGTACATGCGTGGGAAGAGTGGGGCATAGATTGTGTTCATCACTTTCGTGGCATGTTTGCTTTTATTATTTGGGATGACAATAAAAAAGAGCTGTTTGTTGCTAGAGATCGTTTAGGCATAAAACCACTTCACTATAGTTTATTAACAAACGGCTCGGTAATTTTTGGCTCAGAACTAAAAGTACTTCGCCAACATCCTCTTTGTTCAAATGAAATTAGCCCAGAGGCAATTGAAGATTATCTTACTTTTGGTTATGTACCTGATCCTAAAACCATATTCACTAATGCCTATAAATTAGAAGCAGGGCATTACCTGCATTTAAAGCAAGGTAAAATACCGGCGCAATTAACGTCAAAACAATATTGGGATTTACCTTGGCAAGCATCTAAAACGTTATCAACTCAAGAGATTGAAAGTGAACTGATTGACCGCCTTAAAGATGCGGTAAATATACGTATGGAAGCAGAAGTACCTCTTGGTTCATTTTTATCTGGTGGTGTTGACTCAGGTGCCATTGTAGCCATGATGTCTCAGTTGCAAGATAAAGCCGTCACAACCTGTTCTATCGGTTTTGATGTACCTGAATTTAATGAAACTGATTTTGCTCAACTCGTTGCAGATAGGTATAAAACGAATCATAAGGTTGAAGTAATCAATCACGAAGATTTTGAGCTAATAGATAAATTAATCGACATATATGACGAACCCTATTCAGATAGTTCAGCACTACCCACCTATAGAGTATGCGAGCTTGCTCGTAAACATGTAACGGTTGCTTTATCTGGCGATGGTGGAGATGAATTGTTCGCCGGTTATCGTCGTTACCGATTTCATATGGCAGAACAAGCGTTAAGAGATAAAATTCCAGCAGCGATAAGAAAGCCAATATTTGGGTTATTGGGTAAGCTGTACCCTAAACTAGATTGGGCGCCGCAATTTTTGCGTGCAAAAACCACCTTTCAATCGCTTGCTATGACTAGTAGCGAAGCTTACTTAAATAGTATGAGTAAACTAAGAGCAGATGAAAGACAAAACCTATACACAACCACATTTAAACAACAGCTAAACGGTTATAGCGCCAATCAGGTTTTTGAAAAAATACTTGATGGTAAGAAATTTGATGACTCGTTAAAAGAGATACAATATTTAGATTATAAAACTTGGGTCACGGGTGATATTAATACCAAAGTTGATCGCGCTAGCATGGCACATGGTTTAGAAGTAAGAGTACCAATTTTAGATCATCAATTTATAGAGTGGGCATTTAAAGTGCCATCAAAGCTAAATTTAATCGGAAGTGAAGGCAAAGCTGAATTTAAAAAACAATTAGAGCCCCATGTTCCCCATGATAATTTATACCGCAAAAAAATGGGCTTTAGTATTCCGTTAGCACAATGGCTTCGTGGCCCGTTAAAAGAAAAAATGACCAAACTGCTAACGTCACCAGCATTTACCCAAACAAATATATTTCAAGCTGAGAAAATAAGTAAAATAATTAATGAACACATCACCGAAAAAAGTGATCATTCAGCAGCACTTTGGACCTTAATGATGCTAGGGCAGTTTATTGAGCGAGAAGCCCAAAAATAATTATTTGTAGGTCTGAATTTATTTCGACATGTTAAAGATATAAATACCCGCTTCAAATGGTATAAATCACCGTCATTCCAGTGGTGTTTTAGGTTGGAATCCAGTGACGTGATTCTCCGTCATTCCATTGGTGTTTTAGACTGGAATCCAGTGACGTGATTCTCCGTCATTCCAGTAGTGTTTTAGACTGGAATCCAGTGACGTGATTCTCCGTCATTCCAGTAATGTTTTAGGTTGGAGTCCAGTAGCGTGATTCTCCGTCATTCCAGTAATGTTTTAGGTTGGAGTCCAGTAGCGTGATTCTCCGTCATTCCAGTGGTGTTTTAGGTTGGAATCCAGTGGCGTGATTCTCCGTCATTCCAGTAGTGTTTTAGACTGGAATCCAGTGACGTGATTCTCCGTCATTCCAGTGGTGTTTTAGACTGGAATCCAGTGACGTGATTCTCCGTCATTCCATTGGTGTTTTAGACTGGAATCCAGTGACGTGATTCTCCGTCATTCCAGTAGTGTTTTAGGTTGGAATCCAGTGGCGTGATTCTCCGTCATTCCAGTAGTGTTTTAGACTGGAATCCAGTGGCGTGATTCTCCGTCATTCCAGTGGTGTTTTAGGCTGGAATCCAGTGACGTGATTTTCCGTCATCCCAGTAGTGTTTTAGGCTGGAATCCAGTGACGTGATTTTCTGTCATCCCAGTAGTGTTTTAGGTTGGAGTCCAGTAGCGTGATTTTCTGTCATTCCAGTAGTGTTTTAGGCTGGAATCCAGTGACGTGATTCTCCGTCATTCCAGTAGTGTTTTAGGCTGGAATCCAGTATTATAATTTTAATAATAATTTAAGCAATCGCAAACACTGGAAGTTTTGGTGCGTATATTAACAATATCAAGTTTATACCCTAACAATAAAGATCCCAAACATGGCATTTTTGTTGAAACACGTTTGCAGCATCTAATTAAAGACTTTCCTGAAATTAAACCAACCGTTATAGCGCCTGTGCCTTGGTTCCCGTTTTCTTCAAAGCGATTTGGCGAATATGCTAAATATGCCGGGGTGGTTGAGCGAGAAACTCGCAACGGCATTGAAGTACATCATCCCAAGTATTTAGTGATACCCAAAATAGGTATGTACTTAACACCATTATTTATGAGCTGGGCTATTTCAAGAACACTAAAAAAATTAAGCGCAATTTCAGAAGAGCAAGATCCTCGATCAGACACTTCGAGGATGACGGAAGGTGAAACTTCGAGGATGACGGAAGGTGAAACTTCGAGGATGACGGAAGGTGATTCCCGTCATTCCGGTGATGTTTTAGGCCGGAATCCAAAATCACTATTCACGTCATTCCAGCAGTTTCTTGGCCGGAATCCAAAATCACTATTCACGTCATTCCAGCAGTTACTTGGCTGGAATCCAAAACCACTCCCCTTCGATTTAATAGACGGTCACTACTTCTACCCCGACGGTGTAGCCATAGCAAAAGTTGCCAAAAAGTTTAATATTCCCTTTACTTGTACGGCTCGCGGCACTGACATCAATTTAATACCACAGTACCCCAAAGCATTAAAAATGATAAGAAACGTGTTCAAACAAGCGTTTCATATGATGACGGTGTGCCAAGCACTTAAAGATGAAATGATTTCACTCGGTGCAGATGAAAATAAAATTACCACACTAAGAAATGGCGTTGATCTTGATTTATTCTCACCGTCTAACGAAGGTGAACAACAAGCACTAAAAGATGAGTTTGGCATTACAAATAAACTAGTGATGTCTGTTGGCTGGTTAATAGAACGAAAAGGTCACTATTTAGTGATTGATGCTATTCAAAATATTAATAACACTACCTTAGCTATTGCGGGTAATGGGCCAGATTTAAGTCAGCTTAAAACTCAAGTTAAAGTACAGGGTTTGGAAAACAGAGTTAAGTTTTTAGGTGCACTTTCTCAGCCAGAGCTGAATAAATGGTTTAAAGCCGCAGATGTTACTGTGTTAGCATCAAGCAGAGAAGGCTGGGCGAATGTACTACTCGAGTCAATGGCATCTGGAACGCCTGTCGTTGCAACCAAAGTATGGGGTACACCTGAGGTGGTTACAACAGAGCATGCCGGGATATTAGTTGAGAGAACGGTTGAGTCCATAGGTCAAGGGATAGAAACACTTATGGCGAATGCACCACAACGAGCTGCCACAAGAAGGTATGCTGAAGAATTTGATTGGCAGTCTACCTCTCAAGGTCAATTCAAAATATTTAATAAGATTATAAACCATTAATGAAAATACTATATCACCACCGCATCGCTTCGAAAGATGGCCAATATGTTCACGTTGAGGAAATAATAAAAGCATTTCGTAAACTTGGTCATGAAGTGATTATAGTAGCACCTAATATTGCAGAAAGTTCAGAGTTTGGTAGTAATGGTGGGTGGGTTGACGTATTAAAAGCAAGCTTACCTAAATGGTTTTATGAAATTTTAGAGTTTTCATATAGTTTTTATGACTTTTTTAAACTTGTAATAGCCATTGTAAAGCATAAACCAGATTGTATTTATGAGCGTTGTAATATTTTTTTACCGTCAGGTATTTGGGCTAAAAAAATATTCCATTTACCTTTGCAATTAGAAGTTAATGCTCCGCTATATCAAGAACGCAAAAAATATGGAGGGATTTCTTTAGATTGGTTGGCAAAGTGGTCTGAGAAGTACGCATGGTTAAATGCAGATAAAGTATTACCAGTAACGCATGTTATGGCCCAATATGTAATTGAAAGCGGAGTACCTGAAGAAAAAATTACGGTTATACCTAACGGTGTCGATACGGATATATTCACACCTAGAAATATCAATAATCGAGCTAGTAAGTACAAAGGAAAATTAGTAGTGGGCTTTGTTGGTTTTTGTCGAGAGTGGCATAGGCTTGATGAGGTTATGGCTTTACTCGCTAAATATGATAGGTCGGATATATATTTTCTAGTGATTGGAGATGGCCCTATTATAGGCGCACTTAAGAATCAAGCTGCGCAATTAGGTTTTGAAAAACAGTTTGAAACAACGGGTATCGTAAAACGCGAAGATATGCCTTATTGGCTAGATCAGATAGATATTGCATTACAACCAGCAGTTACACCATGGGCATCGCCATTGAAAATGATCGAATATTTTGCAAAAGGAATTGCAACTGTAGCGGTTGATTCTGCAAATATTCGAGAGTTAATCGACGACAATGTTAATGGATTATTATTTTCTGATGGCGATATGGCTGAAATGTTATTAAAAATTGATGTATTGATTAACGATAAAACACTGATGAAGTTAGTACAAAAAGAGTCATTTTTAACTATTAATAATAAACAACTTTATTGGCTTAGTAATGCTGAAAAAATAATCGAGCAATATAAAACTAAAATGAAAAATTAAATTATGGGCATGTTATGAATGACAAAAATGTATGTTTTTTATTAGGTGTAATGCCAAGAAGTGGGACTAATTATTTGGCTAATCTTATCAATTGCCATAATAATGTGACAATGCCTGGCCCTATCTGGGAAGACTTCTTTATTAGTAATTCAAATAAATTATCAAGTTTCATATCGTCATCATTTAGAAGTTGGAATCCTTCATGGGATAAAGAAAGCAAAATTATAAATAAGCGGTTATTTTTATCATGTTTAGGTAGTGGCTTATTGGAGTATTTGAATACGCAAAGAGCAAATCAAGATGATGATAAGTTATTACTTACTAAAACGCCTACAGTTAGAAACTTAAAAAACTATTTTGATGTGTTTCCTAACAACAAGTTGATGATTCTGGTTAGAGATGGTCGAAGTTTAATTGCTTCAGGAGAGAAATCATTTACTTGGGATTTTGAAAAAGCGTGTAAAGATTGGGCTCGTGGGATAAACACGATTAATCAATTTATGCGCGACAATGCAAAGTTATCAAATCAAATTCTGCTGGTGAAATATGAAGATATATATACAGATACTCATAAAGAAATAAGTAGAGTTTTGAATTTTTTAGAGCTTGAGCATTCTGAATATAACTGGGAAGAAGCTAATGAAATGGGGGTGTCAGGCTCCTCAGAGGCTGTTGACTCAGATGGTCATGTGTCTTGGTCAAATAAAGTGATTAAAAGCGAATCGTTTAATCCATTGGAAAGGTTTAATAATTGGCCGCAAGCTAAAAAAAATAGATTTTCTTGGTTAGCGGGTAATGCAGCGAAAAGTTTAGATTATGATATTCAGGGGCTTGAATTATCACCTCTGGAAAAAGGGAAGCAAGTTTTATTGGATGTAACATGGCCTTTAAGGGTTTTACCAAAGGCACTGTATCATTTGTTAATAAATAAAAAATTCATTTTAAAGCCTCATTAGATAAGATATTAAAATGAATAAAGAATTTTCAATTTATCTGGATTTAGTTAGGTTTGTTGCGGCTATGTTAGTAGTGGTCGCTCATTCATATGGGCAAAGTATTACAGGAGGGGTTTTATGGCAACTAGCCCCTTTTGGCAAAACAGCTGTTATAATTTTTTTTATTTTATCTGGGTATGTTATTGCTTTTGTAACAGATACTAGAGAAAAGAATATATATACTTACGGCATTTCTCGAGTTTCGCGAATTTATTCTGTTGTGGTTCCTGCAGTATTTTTTACATACGTTTGTAATTATTTAGGGGGGATATTTGTTCATATTGAATTTATTGAGCCTTGGTATCATTATGATGCTAGTTTAATAAATTACGCATTGTCTATCCCTTTACTTCAAAATATTTGGCAATTGGGGTTAAACCCACCCAATAATGGCTCTATGTGGTCATTAACGTATGAGTTAGTTTATTATATTTTATTTGCTATTTTTTATTTTGTACCAAATAAATGGTTTAAAATTCTATTGTTTATATTAGTTTCGTGCGTTGCAGGCCCTGCCATTATTTCGCTATTCCCTATTTGGTTGGCGGGTTACTTTTTATATAAAATGCATAGCAGGTTAGATCTTAAGAGAGAAAACTTTTCATTTGTATATTTGGTTATATGGATTATATCTATTGCCGCTATGGTTATTGGGGGGCCTAAATTAGTTAATAATTATCAAATAAGCAGTGGCTTTTTAAATAGCCGGATTATCGCTGATTATTATGAAGCAATCTGTTTTTCAGTTCATTTATTTGTTACACCGGCCGTTATTCAACCAATTAAAAGGTATTTTATTAAATATCAAAGAGTTATAGTAACCCTAGGCTCTTTGACATTCGTTCTTTATTTATTTCATATGCCCTACGTGAGGTTGATGTCTGTATTAAGCCCCTTTTCTGATAAATCGTCAGTTTTTAATGTAATGTTGGTGTATGTGGGCGTGCTTCTTTTGGCGTATATTGGTACTTTTTGGTGTGATAAATTAAAAGTATTAATGAAAAATTATTGCCAAGCATTAATACCCTTCAGATATAAAAATAGAGAGCAGTAAAAATGAAATTTCTTTTGTTCAGTTTCTTGGGGGTAATTTTAGGGGGAAGTGTTTTATTTTTAGTCCACTTTGTTTTCGAAGATGAATTTTTAGAACTTAATTTGTTAATTAATAAATATGCTGATATTAACAAACCTCAAAATGTAGGGCTTCATAAACTAGCATTAATAGCCATTCAAAAAGCGACATTTTTTCTTCCTTCAAATGATTATGTAGACTTTAATAGAAGTGATGACCAAGTTGGGGTTGGGGAATATTCACGTGATTTTAATGGGGTATTGCTTTATGAAAAAACAGTTAAAAATACTAAAGAATTAATTCGCGCAATAAATCGCTCTGAACCAGGAACTGAAATTATTGTTGCACCGGGTGTTTACAAACTAAAAGGCAAGAAAATAAGCATGTCGTCTCATGGTTTATTAAATTCGCCAATTGTATTAAAAGCGGAGCAAATGGGTGATGTTATTTTTGAAATGTACACCCAGTCAGGCTTTAATATTACAGGTTCATTTTGGCGAATTGAAAATATAATATTTAAAGGGGTAAAAGGAGACAAGTGGGTAGAGCATGCAATTCATCTGCGCGGAAAAGTAAGTAACATTCATATAATTAATAATCAATTTATAAACTTTAATGCGCATATTAAATCTAACGGTAAAAAGAAAGGAAAAAGAAAAAAGAAAGGAATTACATATTTCCCTAATAATATTACAATTGAGCACAACAATTTTTTTAATGAATGGAAGCGCAATACTAAGTCACCTGTAACCCCTATTGATGTTGTAGGAGGGAATGATTGGCTTATCAAAAATAATTTTATTGCAGACTTTGGAAAAAATGGAAGAAAAGGAGGCGGCGTTACATACGGTGCGTTTTTAAAAGGCGGCGGAGAAAATGGTGTATTTGACGGTAATTTAGTTGCGTGTGAATGGAAAGTTAAGCATACATCGAAAAAAGACACTCGGATCGGTTTATCTTTTGGCGGAGGAGGAACAGGAAAGCAATTTTGTAGCAGTAAAGACTGTAAAACTGAATTTGATCAAGGGATTATGCGTAACAATACCATTATTAATTGTTTGAATGATGTAGGGGTATATATTAATAAATCAAGTAATATTCAGATATTTAATAACGCTATTAGAAATAGTTTAGGGGTGGATGTACGCTACCCAACTAGTAACGCGTTAATATTTAATAACTTAATTGAAGGGCGCATTAAAGCAAGAGATAATGCGGTAATTGACCAGTATGATAATTTCAAAAAGCTCTAACCAATGAGTACAGTTTTTTATGTAGTCAATATTTTATTGGCGTTATATTTATGCAAGTTTTTTTCAGATAAAGAGAAAAAAGATCAGAAAGATAAGGACAAAAAACAAAAATGAGAGATTTATTTTTAGTTTTACTGTTCCCTATTTTTTTATATTACACGTTTAGAACTCCTATTATTGCATTATATCTTTGGTTTTGGACTTCAATGTATCCAATGTCCAATTGGCTGTATGGTTTTGGATTGTCGCTTCGTTTTAATTTGGTTTTTTCTTTGATAACTATTTTTGGCTATATTTTTACGATAAAAGATAAGCCTCTATTCAAGCCCGTTGGCTTATTTGTGTTGGTTATAGTTTTTTGGGCACATAGCGTGTTGGGGGTGTATTTTTATGGAAACACATATTATCAATGGAACACTTTTGATGAATTTTCAAAAATAATAATATTTTTTATATTTTGTACTTTAATGGTTAGAAAACAAGAGCATTTTGAAGCATTATTGATGTTTTTGTGTTTAGGTTTAGGCTTTTTAGGGCTGATGGAGGGCCTGAAATATATTGTAACGGCAGGCTCTCATAATGTTATAGGGATGAAAGGACCGCTTGGAGATAACAATAAAGTAGCCCTTGGTTTAAATATGATGATTCCGCTGATGCTATATCTATTTAAAAGCGCCAAGCATATTAGAATTAAGCAATTGTATCTGGCGGTTATCGTAGGAAGTGTTTTTGCTGTTTTAGGAACAGACTCTAGAGGAGGTTTTTTAGCGCTGGCATTTATGGCAATTTATTACTGGTGGTCAACGGGCAGAAATTTTTCAGTGTTGTTTTTAATAGGCTTAATAGCGGTTCCAGCTTTATTCTTTTTACCGGAAGAGTGGTTTCAGCGGATGGACACAATGAATAGTGCTGAATCGGATAGCTCTTTTGTTAACAGGGTTACATTTTGGAAGATTAATTTGCTGGTAGCTTTTGATTACCCTTTAACAGGCATTGGATTTGATACATCTGCTTTTCCTGTGATCTGGAAAGGCTATACAAATAGCTTAAGCAGTATTTATATGTTTGTTGATACCCCTCCGCCTAATAAAGGCTTTGTAGCACATAGTATTTATTTTGAAGTTTTAGGCAATCAAGGACTGTTGGGTTTTTTATTGTTTATATCAATTATTCTGACAGCATTAAATAATATAAAGACGATGATTAAACAATACGGAAAACAAGCGTGGGAAAGTAAATTACTACAAGCAGTTAAGGTTTCATTGTTAACTTATTGCGTAGGCGGAGCGGCATTAAATGCCGCATATTTTGAATTATTCTATTTACTAATTGCTTTTGTAATTTGTTTTAAACTTAAACTGATTGCTAACGATGCAACAAAAAATAAATTTAAATAGCTTTAATAGGATAAAACTAATTGTCTGATTCATTTTTTTCCCAAGTGTTGAAAGGTACTTTTTGGGTAACATTATTTAGGTGGGTGTCTGTAGGTTTAGGTACGCTTTCTACTGTTATTCTAGCAAGATTATTATTACCCGACGATTTTGGCCTAGTTGCAACAGCAGCAATTGTAACGGGGTTTTTTGAGGTTTTCTCACGGCTAGGCACAGAGCAGTATTTAATTCATAAGCAGAAGCTTACGGATGAAGAAATCAACACTGCTTGGACAATTCAATTAATCTCTAAACTAATAATTGCGATATTAATTTTTTTATCATCTTATTATGTACCCGTCATATTTAATGAGCCCAGATTGGGTAACATCATTAAAGTATTAGCTATTATTCCAATGTTCATGGCTTTTAATAATGTAGGATTAATTTTACTTAAAAAAGAAATGAAATTTAAGCAGTTAATGCTTTTTCAAGGAGTTATAAAAATTCTTGTTTTTGCTGTTACCGTAATAATAGCGTTTATATTAAAAAGTTATTGGGCGTTTATTGTTGGGAATGTATTAAATTATTTGTTAACTGCTTTAGGGAGTTATTATGTTTCTAATTACCGGCCGAAACTTTGCTTAACAAAGATCAGTTCACAATTTTCATTTTCTATATGGACTTTACTAAAAGGTATTGTTAATTATGTTAATAGCAGAATGGATCAGTTATTAGTGACAAAATACCTGAATGTGTCCCTGTTAGGTGAACTAACTTTGGGCAAAAAAATTAGCAGCTTACCAGGCGGCTTGGTGCTTGGCCCCTTAATGGATGTTTTATTTCCAGGTTTAGCAAAGTCTCTTGATAATTCTCAAGAATTTGCAAGTAGAGTACAGAAATTACTATTTATTATTGTTTTTATTACGCTGCCATTAACGTCGGTAATTATATTGTTGGCAGAGCCTATTGTGTCTTTATTTTTGGGTGATACCGTTAAATGGGTAGGTGTTGTTGAAATATTACCTTTGTTAGCGCCTATATTGATTACAAGTGCGTTAGCAGGGAAGTTATTTGATACCTTTACACTCTTAGGTAAAGTTAAATTTCTTTTTGTTTACGAGCTAATAACAGCTGCAGTATCTATTGGGGCTTTATTTTGGGTGTTTAATATATATGAAAGTTTGAGTAGCCTTATTTGGACAAAGGTTTTCATCGGCTTTTGTAATGCTGCGGTTTTATTGTTCTTTTTAAGGAAATTAGTGGATATTCGCTTAAGTAATTTAGCAGCTAATATATTACCTATTTTAATATTAAACGTAATATTTACAGCTTATGTATTTAACATAATTCAGCAGCAGTACTTGATACTTTTACCGGATATACTTCATATTCTGATTTTTGGTGTTGTTTATTCTTTTTTCTACGCGCTATCTATTTTTATACTGTGCTTAGTGCTTAAAAAATATAGTCGAGAGTACCAGTATTTATGGGACATAATAATTCTTATCAAAACAAAATACACAGATAATTAGCCCCTTTAATACTAATTGAAGCTAATATAGCAACGCAGGATGAATTGGATTAATTTCTGAAAGGTCAATCGTCTTATCATTTATCACCAACCCTTTATATTTGCCTAATTGATTAGGCGGAATATACCCTGCTATTTGTTCAAGCTCGTGTAGTCGCACACCTTGTAGCGTCAAATACATCAAATAGCTATGTCGGATAAAATTCAGATCAATTAGCTGAGCATTCTCTATCATTGCGTCTCTAGCGGATATTTGAATAGTGTTGGATAGTTCATCAAACTTAATTTCTTTTCCTGAAGTTGTTGTCAATAACTTTTGTTCATTATTGTCGACAAACAGAGGCTTTAACAATTGTTGCAATGTTATTGGCATAACAAGAGTACGTTGAAATCGCCCCGTTAAATGAATCAACCCTGCATCAATATCAAGTTGATCCACGTTAAGTTTCAACAACTCTTCAGGTGTAACACCGCTATAAATTAACATAAGCGCAATTTCGCTCTCACCCGATACGTGTGCCAATAAAGTACGGCTTTGCTGCTCATCAAGATAGATTTGACTATCCGTCAAATTTGCTTGAACAGATAAAGCTTTCGTTTCCATTTCATGCGAAATTAGCTGACGTTCTTCAATGCTAGTTGAAGACGATTCTATTAAGTTGCTTTGTGGCTGAACCACATTATAAGTTGTAGCAACCGGTGTGCGTTTAATTGCGATCAATTTAAAAATAAGAAGTGCAAAAATAGCGCTTAACAAGGCGACAATAAAAGCGATACCTGAATTAAGCCAATAATTGGGTCCTATTGGGTAATCTGGTGTAGCGGGATGTTCTAAAATATCTATTCTTGGTGTGAAGGGCTGGTTAACCGAGATATCTAATAAAATTTTCTTCTGTTTTTGTTCGTTTTGTTCTAGGTTTTTTATATCCAAGGTCATACTTTTGTATTGAGCTAATTTAGTTGAAAACGCTTGAATATCAACCTTCAAGGACTGCCGTTGATTTAATAATTCAACTATTTTCAATTTAGCTTTGGTCAATTGCATGGTTGTTTCATGTTTGTATGAAATAGTACCTTCTTTAAGTTGTGTCTGAAGTGTTGCTTCGAGGTCAGTTAATCGTTTTGATTTTTCGACAATTACAGGATCTTTTTGTATGTATTTTTGCGTGTATTTGCGACTTAACACTTCAAATTCATTACGCAGCGCTTGAATCAATAGTTGTGTTTTTCTTATTAACGCTTTTGTAGCAGAATTACTAACCTCTATCCCATCACGAATTGCCTGATTAATAGCGGCTAACTGTGATATTAAATCTGTTTGAGCTATTTCAGTTTCGCTAAGTTGTTTGGAAACCGTGTTCATTTTAGTGAATATTCTATTCTTGCTTTGCTCTAAGAAAACTATGTCATTAGCTTCCCTATGTTGCTGAAGTAGTATACGTTGTTGCTGAATTAGCGTTTCAAGTTCAGCAAGCTTTTTTTCGGTTAACTTCCGATCTTTTCCTGAAGATTCACTTTGTTGGTTTTCGAATGTTTTCAGATAAAGTGAGAGCCAGGTATTTATAACAACGACAAGATTGTCACCCGTTTTATCAAAAGCATAGAGGGAAATAAGTCGTTCATTGGCATCAACTTTATTATCAAGCATCGCAGATAATTCTTCAGTGGTTAACGTAATCCCTTGTGTATCAAGTGACTCTTGAAGTAATAACAAAATAGAGTGACTCGACAAACTATACTCACTAACAGACAAATCACGTTTTATCGTCGCTTGTTGATCAGCATTTATCGCTTCAGGGTAAACAAATCTCAATAACGCACTACTCTGGTATACGGGAGATTGTAGCCAGACAGATGACAAACCAATTAAAAGTACGACAATAAAAGTAATAACAGATATTTTTATTCGTTGCCTATAGTCCAAAACAGCCTGTTGCTGATGACGAATTTCAGACGCTAAGGTTGAATAGGGTGAAACGTCGATTTCAGGAATAACTGCCATTTTGAGTGTGTATACGCTATAAAATTGTTTTTGACAGTATACACATAAATCCTTGCTGTTTAACCTTACAAAGTCAATTGCTTAATAGGCACCATATTGTAGTTCGTTTTGATGAGCCGCCATTCCAGAGGTTCCATCGAAGTTGAAAACTAATGTAGCAAGAATAGCGAGGGCTCTTTGACCGTCAATGTCGAATAGGTACTGCATGTAGTTCCCCTGCTGATAACCCGAGGTTATATTCATGTGAATACCTTTGATGTATATTACGTAAAGCCTTTAGACTAGGTCTTTCGGGTGAATTAAATTAGGGTCGTACTTGCCGATATAATTATTGGCAATATAACAAGCTGTTATTATCCAATTTAAGCGTTAGTTTAAAAGCAAAGGTTCTTGTCGGTAATAAGGTGGAGAATAGATATTGAGGTTACATTATTTTGATTACTTTCGTGCTATTACTATTATTTTGATAGTGTTAGGGCATTCATGGACTAAGTGGACGATTGATACGGTTCCTGAGCTAATTGTCGTTAATATAATTGGTGGAAGTACCCCTTTATTTGTATTTATTTCAGGCTTTTTTTTTCATCATATTTTTTATAAAAAATTTGATTTAAAATTGTTTATACTGAAAAAAAGCAAAGTTGTTTTATCTCCTTATATAATCCAAAGTAGTTTGGCTTTTATTGTTATTGTATTATTCTTAGAAAAACCAAGCCCATATTTAGTGTTTGACACCGATACACCAACAATCTTAGTTTATTTGAAATATATGTGGACAGGCCGTGTTTTGACGGCATATTGGTACATTCCATTTGTTATGATGTTATTTATTTTGTCTCCGGTATTCATAGTTTTTATCAAGTCAACAAAACTTGTACAGCTATCAGTCTTTTTCTTTTTGTTATTGGTATCGTTAATTATTCATAGACCAGGCCATGGCTTGTCGCCCATTCATTCTTTACTATATTTTCCTCCTTTATATTTGTTAGGTATTTTGTATTCAATATATTCAGAACACATTAACAGGTTTATTAGTAATAAAAGCTTGGTTTTAGGCTTTTTAGCTTTATTTTTTGCATTTATTCAATCTTATTTTTATGGTTCTTTTGGCAGTTTTCAAAAAGCAGAAATATTCAGTTTTAATGGTATTGATGTATCAATAATTCAAAAAATATTTTTAATTTTCTTTATATTGTCAGTTTTAATAAGTATGCGGAATACGAATATAAGCTTTTTAAAATATATAGCTAAAATTAGTTTTCCTATATTTTTTATACACCCATGGGTGTTGTTTTTTATAGGCTATTTTTCACTTAATCAACTTATAATAGAGTTACCGGGTATAATAATATTTGCAATTACAGCAATCTTTACTTTGGTGGTGTCAATATTATTAGCTAATATTGTGAAATTATTACTTAAGGATAAAAGTAAGTATGCCATCGGATGGTAACTTCAGTTTTGGATATGTTATGGCTGGTATTTGATAACTTACTTTTCCCCAGCCAGACCAATCTTATGTCGCAGACATCACCTACGTTTGGACATAGGAAGGCTGGTTATATCTTGCCGTAGTCATTGAGCTTTATTCAAAAAGAGTCGTTGGCTGGAGCATGGGTTCACGCATGAATGCGCAGCTGGTTTGTGATGCACTAACGATGACAATTTGGCAACGTAGTCCAAGTGCAGGCTTGATTGTCCATACAGACCAAGGCTCGTAATATGCAAGTAAAGTTTATAGGAAATTGTAACTCGACAATGGGATCAAAGGCAGCATGAGCCGGAAAGGTGATTGCTGGGATAATGCTGTTGTTGAAAGTTTTAACAAGAACGGGGTCAGTGGAAGGATTACCAGACGCGCTTTGAAGCACTGCAAGATATTTTAAATTATATTGCGATGTTTTATAACAGTTACCGCTTGCATTCGTATATTGGTTACAAAAGTCCAAATAATTATGAAAGAGAAATTATGAAATTGAAAAAAGTTGCTTAACTGGGCTGTCTCAACTTAGTTGACCAGGTCATAATCCATCGATACGGAGAAGATACGATTTATTAATTTCCTAATTCCTATTTTGCCAATTAATTGGATATTTCAAAAGTATTAAAATTGATAATAAATTATATGTATTAGGCCTTACAAAATATTGAATAATTCTAAATCTTTTGAAAGTTTTTCTTGTAAATTTTGCACAGTGTAATTTTCATAAGTATTGAGGAAGCCGCTAATTTTACAAGATATTACCCATGGTTCTATGTAACAATTTTCAACTAATCCTAAAATTAAGCTATGCATTCTTCCTGAGAAAACCAGCCTTGCCTGTGACAATAAAAGACGGTATTCATCAAGAGGCATAACTCCGTCAATTAATTTTATAGGATTTGATACTCTGTTCAAAAGTTGTTTATATAGATCTTGATTACATTCAGCATCTTTAAATGTTGTGGATACTAGGTATATTATCTCATCTTTATTAATTAATAATTTTATTAATCTATCGGACCAGTCAGTTAAGTATGAATCATAATCTGGAAAGTCTGTAGACTGCATTTCCTTCTTATACCTTTTATAAACATCGAAGTCAGTCATTCCTACTATAATACCGCTAACCGTTTTTTGTGTTTTAATCGGGTATAAAGCAAAGGCTAAATCCGGTGAAAAGCCAACATTTAATGAAAAAAAAGAGTGCATTTTTATTACAGAAGCCTGCTCACGAACAAAGATTTTCTCACATTTTTTTAAGGCATTTTTATAAAGTAGTGTCTCACTAAATAAAAAGTTTTCACCACAGCCAACACCAACTACAAAAACAGGTAAGTTTCTATTTTTAGCGTGTTTTATCCATGAATACATAGCAATTGGAAAAGCGAAACCAGATAAGATTAACTGTCCTCCGCCAATAATCACTCCATCATAATCATCATCTAGAATTTTTTTTATGGCAGACCTGTTTTTTATAAACCACCAAAGGTGAAATAGAGGTTTGAACGAAAATATTATTTTGCTAATAAATGATAAAGAGATCTTTTTTTTCTGTGTATTGTTTTTTTTGGGGCGGGCAGTTTTTCGAATTAAAAATGAAGTGGAAGTATGAGTAATCCCTTTTTCATCTAGTAACTCTTTTAATCCTTCATTGATAGCATGATCACCTATATTGTCAGAGCCGTGTTCATTTATTAATAAGAAATGTTTTGTCACTTATAGTCCTTTGATTATTTTCTAATTACATACTTGAGGGTAAGCTTAATAGCTTGATAAAAAGTACAACGATAAGTTAAGTGAAGTGTCTTTTAGTTATATTTTAATTATAGGATTAATAATATAGTTTTTATTTACCTAAGACGAGTAACTTATTTTGTCTTTTTCATAATATTATGATTTTAACCTTAAATGAGTTTATTTAAGTTAAGCATATTAGCGGATTTTATAATTCCTTGTGTTCTGAACAGAGCATTTAGACATAAATATGTCAGTAGAAATAGACCCCCTTTAAAGATGAACAGCAATAAAGGAGAGAATGAAAATAATTCAACAAAATGTAATGTTGTAATTATGCTGATAACAGAAAACGACATACTCGTAGTCAAAGGTCTTATAAATTCTTTAGCTTTAAGTTTAATTTCTTTAGCCGCATAAATTATATTTAATAATACGGTTAAGAACGATACGATAATGAGTCCATAGAGGAAGCTTTCTAATCCATAAATGGCGGCGTTAACAAAATTTAAAGTTGCAATCGACTTTTCAATAATTTGAAGTCTTAATAGTGTTTTTGATTTCCCCCTAGCGCTTAAAATACTCACTAACAAGGCACTAATTGGATAAGAAAAGGCGCTGAGTAATAATATTTCTGCATATTTTACTGACTGCAACCATTTTTCCGAATATAAAAATACAATTAGGTCTTGTACGGTCAGGTATAAACCGCCAATTAAAATAAATACTGTAAATGATAGAATAGTGAAGGAATTTTTAACGATGGATTGTATACGAGGAAGATCGTTTTGTATTTCACTAAACACTGGAAACAGTACAGACATTAAAGTACCAGAGGTATACTTTATAATAAGGCTATTAACATTTTTAGCTCTTTCAAAAAAACCTAGAACTTCCATACTATAAAGTTTACCGATAATTAAATAATCTAACCGCGAATATATGCTGTCAATAAGCCCAATAAGAAACATTCTAAAGCCAAATCCCCATAACTCTTTTAATGAGGATAATGAAAATATGAGAGATGGCTTCCAGTTGGATAAGCCCCAAAGGAAAAGGCTCTTAACGACTTGGCTGCTTATAGCTTGGAATACTAAACTCCAAACCCCAAAGCCTGTTAATACTAGCGCTATACCTATAATGCCGCTTAATAAACCTGAGATAATGCTGGCTTTAGCTATCACATTGTATTGTAATGATTTTCTTAGTTTTTTTTCTTGAACGCTACAGGAGGCATACAATAAAAACATCAAACTGCATACTTCTAATAATGGTGTGAGAGAGGCATTTCCATAGAAATTTGCGATTGTATTTGCAGAATAATATGTAGCTAAAGTAAAAAAAGATGCGACAAAAATATTAAAATAAAATACCGATGAAAAGTGTAGTTGCGTCGTTTTTTTTTGTTGTATTAAAGCGGCACCTAAACCAACGTCTGTGAATATCCGTGCTATACCTATAAAAACGAGACAAATAGCAACCAACCCGAAATCTGCAGGATTCAAGCTTCTTGCCATTATGATGGTAACAATAAAAGCAACACCTTGATTGGATATTTTACTTACAGTATCCCAAAGTAGTGCTTTTATGCCTTTTTTCTTTAAATTATTCACATTTACTTCCGAACTTAAAGTTGTGGCTTTAGGGCTTTTAAAAAGCAATAATTAACGCATTAATTTATAGATCTTCTATTCGTATTTTTAATTATTTATAAGATTGATTAATTTGTATTTTGTGTGTTCTAATGAGTACTTTTCCACTGCAAGCCTAATTACTTGAGGTTTAAAGTCTTTTTCAAAAAGCATTTTTTGTATAATGGCTTGTATTGGCTCGTTCGCTGTTACTACATATCCAGTTACGCCTTCTTCAATAATATAAGGTACGCCACCTTTATTATTTCCTAAAACAGGGCAGCCACAAAAATTAGCTTCAATATATACTAAGCCAAATGCTTCATTATATTCGGATAAAAGCCAAAATAGATCAGCCATCGAATAATAGTCAGCTAACTTTTCTCTTGGTATACGATCTATCCAAATTATTTTATCAGATAGTTCTTTTTCATCTATTTTCACTTTTAAAGTAGACTTGTATGTGCCGTTACCTATGATGACCCAATAACAATTAAGTTTTTTAGTGAGATCTTCGAAGTATTCTAGTTTTTTATCGAATCCTTTTTTCTTGGTTACTCTGCCTGTTGTTAATAAAACTTTAGCTGTTGAAGGGATGTTCAGGTGAGTTTTCAATTGATTTTTTTTTCTATAAAATAGGTCGGGATTAACTCCATTGTTAATTACAGAAATTTTAGTTTTATATTCAGTCAACTTGGTCATTTCTAAGAATTTATTTTTCATATAATCACTTACTGCAATTATATGTGCACATTGTCTGAGCAATTCTATATATTTATTTTTAAAACTTAGCAATCTAAGCATTATCTCTGGCTTTTGAAAAATATTTTCTGGTTCACTACCGTGTAAATAAATAATGCATTTTTTTTTCAAGTCAGAAGGAAAAAAAAGAGCGGCGACAACACATGAGCCAGTGTCATTTAAAATTATTTTTTTATATTGAGAGGTGTCAGTTTTTTTAATTATTTTCCACAGGCCTAAAAATCGAATTGGTCTTTGTGTTTTAGCTTGGATAACTTGAAAGGTTTCTTTTACCTGACTTCCTTTATCTAGTGTTAGTAATGTTATATCAACGTCATTTTGTAATAACCTTGCCACATCTTGAGCGACAACACCTGCTCCACCAATATCAGGAGGGTATTGATAGGAAATCATTAACACTTTGTTTTTTTGTGTCTTTTTGCCCATAGCTTAGAGCTTACCTTATGAGAGTGATGATAATTGCTAGGATTACTCTCTTATATTTGATTATTGAATTTAAGTCAGCTGTAACAACAAGCTTTCTAATTGTTCCACCGAAGTTTCAATTTGATATTTTTTGCTAATTAGTGTTTTCGCATTTTCACTCATTTGAATCCTGTTCTGATTGTCATTGAGTAACTGTGAAATTTTAACTGCCATTATTTCAGCGTTTCTTAGAGGAACTAAATAACCTGTCACGCCATCTTCTACAATTTCTTTATTACCCGTGGGGCAGTTGGTAATAACAGCAGGTATGCCTAAACATTGTGCTTCAATAGCGGCATTGCATAAACCTTCATAATCGCTTGCTAGTGTAAATATATCTGCGTTTATCACATAGGGATAAGGATTTTTAACAAACCCTTTAAAAATAACGCTAGATTCAATATCAAGCTCTTTACATAATGAAAGTAATTCATTTTTAAGCGGGCCATCACCTAAAATTACTAATGGAATTCTTTTTTCTATTGGTATTAGTGCGTAGGCATTTAGCAGTACATCATATCGTTTCTGTTGGCTTAATGAGCCAACAGAAATCATATATGGAGGAGGTATATGATCATCTAATTGTTCTGAGGCTTTTTCATATAGATCTGCTATATTAAAACCATTTCGAATTAAATGAGTACGGCCTTTAGCAAACGGGTAATGCTGCTCAAAACTTTCTTTTAGCTCATCACATAATACAATGTAACGAGTCGCATGTTGATAAAGCCAATAGAAAAATCGTTTTTTCAATCCCATTTCTTGGTCTGAAGGATTATTGGCTACTCTAACTATCCATTTACTTTTTAATCGCGTTAATTTTAATGCGATGCCGGTTAAAAGGCTTGGAAAAGACCATACGCTAATAACAATATCAGGCTTTATTTTCATTAAATTTACCATCAATAAAATAAAGCATAATGGTAAATAGATCGCTGAGCGTTTATGTAAATCAATTACATTAATGTCTTCTGGTATTGGATATGTGATTTTTTTATTCAACAGAACAAGTGAAACGTCTAGTTCAGATAAATCCATATTACACAATAAGTTACTCAACGCTCTTTCTGCGCCACCATTTGATAAAGAACTACTAACAAAGCAGACTTTCTTTTTGTGATGATTTACATTCATTTATTAAAGGCTCGGTAAGTTAATAGAATAAATTTCAAGCGGATATGGTCAAATATTCTTTGTCTAATGTCAGGCGAATGAATGAATAATGACATATAGTAATACGCTTTATTAATAATATTGATGTTTTCTTTGTGTCTCAGGGTATTTAACGTACTCATTACTTTATTTGAGCTTTCTGCACCAGCAACTAAGCGATTTAGTTCACTTTTGCTAAAGGTATAATTGCCATTTATGGTTCTGTCAGCATGCATTTTATGAATATATTGGCGTACTTTATACCTTTTAAGGCTAAAACCACCGGTGATGCTTTGTTGATGAACGCGATACTTTAATAAAGGTTGCTCTAAATTGCCGATGTTGGCCTTTGCATCGAGCGCCCTATATAAAAAATCATAATCTTGAGCAGTAAATAAATCATTATAACCGTTTATTTTTTCGTATAAACTTTTTCTAAACATCCAAGTGGGATGACAAGTAACAGAACAAAAAGGGATGATCTTTTGTATTAGTTGCATGTTGTTCCAATACTGCTTAGTTGCTATGACGTTACCATTTTCGTTAATTTTGTAAATTGAAGACCCAACTAAGTCGATATGTTGATTGTTTTCTAAATATTCATACTGTAATTTAAATCTTTCTTTGTCAGCAATATCATCAGCATCCATTCTACAAATAATCGGTGACTTTGAGGCGTTAATACCATTATTTAAAGATTGCGCTAATCCTACATTATGAGTATTCACTATTACATTTATTCGGTTATCTTTAAGCGTATATTTTTGTAACACTGAAATAAGTTCAGTGTTGAGAGGATCGTCAACAACAATAATAAATTCAAAATCATCCATAGTTTGATTTAAAATTGAGTCGATTGCCTCAGCAAGCCAATTGATAGGTTCTTTGTAGCATGCCATGATCACTGAAATTTTAGGAATATCCATCGTTTTTATTTTTATATGCTTGTAGGGTTAATGTTTTTCAAAAATACTTTGACAGTATTATTAACAATATAATTTTCTTCAGCAAAAATGCGAGCTTCTATCACGATATTTTCAACGTTATCAATGTGACTTTTGTCTAATGAAAGTACTTTTTTCAATTGCTCATATAAAGATTCAACGCAAGCGGGTTTGCATAACCAGCCTGTTTTACCTGGGATCACAGCATCAGGAATTCCACCGCTGTTAGAGCCTATAACAGGGCAACCCGCTAGCATGGCTTCTACAAACGTTAACCCTTGAGCTTCAACTTGGCCATTTGCTGCTTTTTTAGAGGGGCCAACAAAAACGTCACATGCGGAAAAGTATTGGTAAACGTTTTGATTTTCTACCCAGCCCATAAAATCGATATTTTTCGGTACTTTTAAATCAAGTACTTGTTGTTGGAAAAGCTCTTTTTCATGGCCTTCGCCAATGATAATTAATCTTACGGGGAATCCATCATCTAAAAGTTTTTTTGTCGCTTCTATCGCTTCTCTAACACCTTTTTCTTCAGATAACCGGCCAACAAAGAGTATTAGTTTTTCATTAGGATCTTTTTGTAAAAATGAGCGTAATTCGTCAGTTTTATTTTTATCTAACTTGGGTAGCGACAATATACCTGTAGGTAAGCGTAAAAAAGGCGTATTAGTGTTTGGTGCTAATGTTTTTGTTACTTTTTCTGTTGCACTGCTATTAACGGTAACTAATGAAGAGTTATTAATGGCATATTTTTTTAGTTTTCGAAATAAGGGTGAATTTAATGCAAATACATCACCACCATGTACTGTTGCCACGTGTTTGGTTTTTGTTATTTTACATGCTAATGCGCCAACAAACCCTTGCGGCAATAGCCAGTGAGAGTTAACAACATCTGGCTTCCACGTTAAAATTTCTTTAATGGTGGTTATTAATTCGCTTAACACTAAAGCGGGCAGTTTTAATTTGTTTATTGGGTTTTTGCTTAAATTACCGAGAGCTCCACCTTGGTAACAAACTGTTTGAGCACTCGTTGGTAGAAAATATCGAAATCGTTTAATTAAAACACCATCCAATTCGTCGTTAGTTTTTGCTCCCTTATAATGAGGCGCTATTACCTTCACGCGATGACCTTGTTTAACAAGCTCTTTAGCAAAATTATGCACAAAAGGCGTTGTGCTATCACCTGGCCATCTAGGGTAATTTGACGTTAAAATTAAAATTTTCATTACTTTTCATGCCTGTGTAGATCAATCAGTATCAATTCAAAATTGGTCGAAAACGTCATTCCAGTAGTGTTTTAGGCTGACGTCACATGGATGTGACTTATTCGAGAATGCAGGACGCACATTCTCTTGAATCCAAACTAAAAGACAATGGATCTTCGACAAAACACTTCGAAGATGACGTATCAATGGATCTTCGACAAAACACTTCGAAGATGACGTATCAATGGCTCTTCGACAAAACACTCTGAAGATGACGTATCAATGGAACTTCGGCAAAACACTTCGAAGATGGCGTTTCAATGGCTCTTCGACAAAACACTTCGAAGGTGACGTCTTAATGGATCTTCGACGATGACGTTATCAATGAACTCCAGAGTAAAGTGCATAAGCACGTTACTTTTTGCTATCAATTTGTGACGCTTGTTGTAATTCAATTCGTCTTACTTTTTCTAATGTTTGTTCAATTAAATGGCGATTAAAGTTAATAAGATCGGCGACTAAAGCTATTAAGAAAGAAATAAAGCCTAATATAGTGAACGTGCCACCCAATATTAACGATTGTATATGACCAGAGCCATCGCCACTAAAATAAAAGTATAAGAAGCGTATGATCGGAATAATACCAATGATAGATAGTGTGACGCCAATAAAGAAGAATACCCTTAACGGCTGATACATCGCATACATACGAATAATAGTGGTCAGTTGACGCTCTATAAATTTAGGAATGCTGCTAAATAAACGTGATTCGCGAGTTTTTTCATTTGTACCTACAGGTACTGAGGCAACAGCCATATGCTTTTTACCTGCCTGTATTAATACTTCTATTGTATAACTAAACGGGGAAACAATATTAAGTTGCAATAGCGCCTCTCGGCTATAAGCCCGAAAACCACTTACAGCGTCGGGTACTTGTACGCCAGAGAGTTGCTTAACCACAAAACTCCCGACTTTTTGTAATAGTTTTTTAAATTTTGAAAAGTGCGCGATTTTACTGGTTTTTCTATCGCCAACAACAATATCAGCTTTTCCATCTAAAATTGGCTGTATTAATTTTGGTATATCCCAACCGGCGTATTGATTATCGCCGTCAGTATTAACCACAATGTCAGCACCACGATGTAAACATTCGTTAATACCGGTACGGAACGTACGCGCTAAACCACGATTATTTTTATTGATAATAATATGGTCAACACCTAGTTCTTTTGCCACTTCGATGGTTCTATCTGTCGAGCCATCATCAATGATCATTATTTCAACTTTATCAACGCCTTCTATTTCTTTTGGAATGTCATTAAAGGTTGCCGGTAGCGTTTCTTCTTCGTTATAACAGGGTATTTGCACTATTAATTTCATGGTGGGTCTCTAATGTTTTTTATCAGTCAAAAGCTGTTTTTTTAAGGCTTCACACCCGGATTCTTTACCATCGATAAAGCTTTGTTTTATTTCTAAAACTTTATCATCCGTTATATTTTCCAGTAAAGTTGTTATTTCAGGTGAATAGCTATATACAGTCATTGGTTCTATGTTGGGTCTAAAATGATACCCACTGCTAAAGGCAATATAAATGTTATAAATTATAGATAAAACAGCAGCCATTATAACTATATAAAAGGTTGTTCTGTTAATCGATTTCGGATTTTTTATAAAAGCAAAATAGAAAGTAACTAGGGCTATTAAAAATATTGGCCATAGCTCAGCTATGTATCTATGGGCAATCGTTGGATAACTTAATTGAAATACTACACCGATAGAAAAACCGGTCATAATTAATAGTGCGATAATATTTTTATTTTTAATATTTTGTATAAAAGTTAAAAGTATTAAAAATAATGGAGCCATCCATAATATGAAAATAGGGATCAGCGGTAACTCTTTTCTGCCATAACCTGTTTGAAATAACGCCATTAACTTATCATGTAGGTTCCAACCACCAATGCCATATACTATTGCGTTTGGAATTATTCTAAGTACTCCTGAAAATTCGTTACTAGAGATAATGTTGCAAGTGCGAGCAGAATAAACTTCGCCAGTTAGTTTATAGCCATAATGAGCAGCAGGCCCCATAAATGATAAAGGATTATCAAAGCGGGCATAATTAAGTCCCAATATACTTATACCAAATAAAAACAATACCAAAAGCGTAGGCCAATATGACAATAGCATGAAGAATGTTTTTTTAATTGATGTCGGACTAGCTTTATAGCAATGGTAAATATTAATAAAAATCAGTGCTACTGTTGTTACATATAATGCAAGTGCCAAAGGCATTCTTGCATGGGTACATAAACCAGCCAGTACAGCATAAGGTAAAATGTTTTTAACGTGATGCTTAAAAAAACTATCTTTAATTAATAGACCAGCATAAATATTTGCTAAGCATAATGAGGCAGCGTAGGGTTCATGATAAATATTAGCTTCCTGTAGTATTATAAAACTTCCCGAAGCAAACCAAATAATTAAACTTATACAGCAAAGCATTGTAAGTGATGCGGCTGAGGTAATGTTAGATGTGTTTTTTTTGTACTTAGTTAGTATTGAATATTGAAGATAAGATGTTCCAACGATAGAAAATGCCCATACTGAAAAAGCCGAAACAGGTATCTTCTGTAAATCAATAAACGGGTCAAACATAACTCTTGTGATAGTTGGTAATAAGCCATAGTACATATAGGCTTTGCCATCAATATATTGGCCTTCTCTACCTATAGCATAGGCTGGAATATTTAAACGCCCATCAATCAATGATAGATAAAATTCATTATAAGCTTGCCATAGCCAAAAGGGTTTAAAAAAGTTAAACGTAAAATCAGTGGCGAAACCAGCATAAAGCAATATAGGCACTACAAAAAATAGTAGGTATTCTTTTGTGGATATTAAGGTTGAATTATTCATGTTAGATTGCAAGTACTGTGATATAACATTACTTTCCCTTTATTAAATTACGAGGGATTTTCACAAAAGAGTCTAATTTAAAGAGCAATGAAATATGGCGTTTAATAAAGCTTTTGAAAGACTTGTTTAATAACTTTTGTTTTTTCCATGGCGTTAATCTCAAATAACGTAGGTATTGATTTTTATATGGGTGATTACACCCATAAATCCATGGTCTGGCCCTTCCATTAAAGTGGACAATTTTTACATTTTTTTGGATAGTAGATAAATCTTCAATTGAGATTGATTTAAACCCTTTTTTTCTAAAAAAAGGTGAGATTGCATTATAGGTATAATCCAACGTTATTCTTCTATCGTGAAATAAACCATTAAGTGCGTCTTGGTCGGGATTTAATGCTATCTCTTTATTTTCATGCAAAAAGGTGATGATTTGCTGTAAGCAGTTTTCTTGCTTCCAAAGTTTAATATTAAATAATATAACGCCAGAATTAAAATAGTTAAACTCTTTGGGTAAATGGCATCGGTTATGGCTAGTTGACTCAGGTATGTCTACCGCGGCTAATATATTGTCATTTAAAGGTAGTTCCCATAACGTTATTAGCGAGTCTACAACTATAGTGTCGGCATCAAGATAAAGTACCCTATCAATATTGGTATCTTGAAAAAATTCATCTACCCATAATCTTAAATAAATATCTTTTGTATAGTTGCCAATTTGGGGTAATGCATCGAGCTTGGTTTTATCAAAATCGACAATGTCGATATTAATATTAGCGTTATCATCACTCATTGAATAAAGATTTTGCTTGGCGGTACCGGTTAACTCTAAAGATGCAATTTTAACGTTTATTTTTATATTCGGGTGATTAAGTTGAAGTGACTTTATACAAACAGCACAATGTTGTGCAAAACTTTCATTTGTCGTTAGTAAAATGTCTAGTGAATCGTTATTCGCCACACCAATTCCTTTTCAACTTAGATCGAATGATTTTTATTATCAGTATGTTAATCTATTCGAGTAATATTAACGAATAAAATTCGATCAAAAATCTAATATTTATTAAAAAATCACAATATTTTAAATATTGTGATTTATTTATTTGAATCAACAGGATGTAATTAGGTGAAATTATTTAATAACTTTGACGATTATGATGAAAGTGTGGCTCTTATCTTTGAAGGTAAGTTGATTACTTATCGAGAACTGCAATTTTTAATTGATGAAGTTAAAGTACAAATTAATCGTGAAGAACCCGCTTTAGTTTTTATTGAAGTAACCAACAATGTTAGCTCTATTGTTAGTTACTTAGCTTGTATGCAATTGTCTTTTCCCGTATTGCTTCTAAACGCAGCTTCAGCGAAGCAAAATCAAGATATAATTTTCAATTATCAGCCCAATATTATAATTAATGCTAAAAATGATCAGCTTGTTATTGCTGAGAACAATAACGCCAAAATCGATTTACATCGTGACTTAAGTTTATTATTAGCTACATCAGGTTCAACGGGTTCACCTAAATTAGTGAAACTATCTAGTCAAAATATATATGCTAATACCACATCTATTATTGAATATTTATCAATAAAACCTGCTGATAGAGCCATTACTTCTTTAAAGTTTAATTATTCATACGGCCTGTCAATTATTAATAGTTATTTACAGGCTGGAGCAAGCATTGTACTTACTGAATCGTCAATTACAGACGATGAATTTTGGTCTTTATTTCAAAAATATAAAGTGACTAATTTTTCAGGTGTTCCCTATAGTTTTGAAGTATTAGCCAAAAAAGGTGTGTTTTTTGATGAATTTCCTCATGTTAGGTATTTAACACAAGCAGGTGGGAAATTATCACCACAATTAGTTACTTTATTTGCAGAGAAAGGTCGTTTAGCGGATATTGAATTTTTTGTTATGTATGGCCAAACCGAAGCGGCGCCTAGAATTTCTTATCTACCTTCTGAATTCGCCTCTGAATTTCCTGAGTATATCGGTATCGCAGTACCAGGCGGTAAGTTATTTTTAGTTGACGAAAATAAAAAGAAGATCGACCTAATCAATATAGAAGGTGAATTAGGATACCAAGGACCTAATGTAATGATGGGGTACGCTAATAGCGTTGAAGAACTCTCGATAAAAACAATTATACCGATATTGTACACTGGCGATATTGCAGTAATGAATGAAAAAAAGCTATTTAAAATTGTGGGCAGAAGCTCACGGTTTGTTAAGCCTTTTGGTATTAGGATTAGTTTAGACGATATTCAAAATCAATTAACTGATCTTGGTTATATTGCCGCAGTAGCCGGCGCACAAGAACTTGTTTCTATTGTTATAGAGTCTATTGAAGAGCAACCTAATAACGATATTGATGTTGAAAGTATACTGCAGCATTTAGAAAATGTTTTTGGTGTTAGTTCCGTAATTTACAAGATCTATATTTTATCTAAAATACCTTTACTTCAAAATGGAAAAATTGACTATAAAACAGTTGCTAATTTATTGAAAGGTGATGAGGCTGATAGTAATAAATGGCGTCAGTTCTTTGGTTTCTTTAAAGAAGAAGTTTTGCTGCGTCTTGGAATTGGTAATGATTGGGATAGTGTTAAATGTATTTATTTACATTATTTTTCAGCTAAAAATATCACAGACGATTGCTCCTTTATTTCTCATGCAGGTGACTCCTTATTATATGTAAGCTTATCAATAGAGCTTGAAAAATATCTTGGCTATTTACCTGAAAATTGGCACTTAAAAAGTGTGTCTGAATTAGAATTGTTGAAAAATAGTGAGTCGCTATAAATGAAGCTTCAGTCAGTCAATATTAATCAATGCTTACGAGCTTTTGCAATTATGTTTGTTGTCGCCAATCACGCCACTTGGTATGACTTAGGCGGAGGGATGAACTTCTTAATGTTATTGTCGGGCTTCAATTTTGCAGCTTTTTCTTTTGCAAAAGATAAAGTGGCGATAATCAAAGATCTTTGGCGATTAACGTTAAAAATAGTAATCCCTAGCATGATAATCATTAGTTGTTACTTTATTTTAAAAGGGCGTTTTGAGTTTAAAGAATTATTCATGGTGAGTAACTTTTTTTACTTAAATAAAGTGTCTGATATTGCTTTACCTATATGGTACCCGCAAGTATTTTTGCAAATGGCGATCATACTTTCGTTATTATTCTATTTTACGCCTTTAGCAAAAGTATTGCGGGGTAAAAAAGTCTTGTACATGTTAATGATATTAGTTGCGGCAATAGCAATTAATGTTGTGTCTAAACACTATTGGAATTTTTCTCATTTATTAGGCCGAATGCCTCATTTGTTTTTATGGAACTTTATTTTAGGATGGTGCTTTTGCCTTATGTTAGAAAAACCGACGTTAAAAAATAACATATTGGTTTCAATGGCTTTTATGATAGCTATGTTATTTGTTATGGGAGGGTTTGGTGAATCTAATCGGTTTTATATTTTCTCTGGGCTTGTTTTGGCTTTTATTTGGTTGAAAAACTTAAAATTTCCTCCTTTAATTGCCCGAGGAATAAATTTAGTGGCAAGTGCGACATTTTTTATATTTTTATCCCATTTGAGTTTTTTCGAGTTTTATCAATGGATGACTCATGAAATTGAAATAGCTTATAAACTTGATGTATTGTTGAAATTTTCATTTGCCATTTTGGGTAGTGTTTTACTTTGGCTGCTACTATCTTCGGCGAATACTGCTAGACAGAGGGTTTGGTAACACATACCTTGCCAGTGTTGGTTTTTAATTAGACTTATTTGATTTTTTTACCAAGCTCGTTGGGTGGAGAAACAGTGAAATAATTCTATTTTTGTCTACTAACCATTTTATGCCCAACGGGATAATTATCGCGAAGCCTAAAGATATAACTGCAACGAGGAGTATATTTTCAGGGGAATGATTTATTAAAAAATTATACGTTCTAAAATATACAAAGCCATGAAATATAAGAATATAAAGGCTTGCACTGCCAATATATAAAATTATTTTTTTGATAATGTTGAACGACGATATAAAACAAGATAATGACAGAATAATATATATACCGCTAATTGCGCCCAAAGTAGCGAAAAAAGGCTCGTTATATACTCTATGATTTAAGCTTATTTTAGCTTCAGTGAATAGCACTACTATGATTAATGATGTTATTGCTGCTAGTAGCCAATAAAAATTAGGTTTGAAGTTTTGAATTTGTTTTTTCAATAAATAGCCAACAATAAAGTAGCTTGTAGTTACTAAAAGTAAATCTACCGAGAAAGGCAGGCCATACATAGTGAGTTCTTGGTTGAATATTTCGGTTTTTACATTCCATGCAATTGCTATTTGATTTACCCCGATAGCAAATACTATTGCTATCCCTACCCATTTTGATATTTGTGGTAATGAATCAAATTTTAAATATTTAAATAAAATGTATGTGGAACAAAATACTGCAAATAAGTGGGTGAGAAACCACATAGGCACCCACCAGTAAATGTCTATTTGGGCGATGCTTCTTCCATTACCGATAAAAATATTGATCAGTTGGTTTGAAAAATCACCTTGGTAAAACAAAACGCTAATACATACAACTGTTAATAATACTGAAAAATAAGGTTTTAATAACGCTTCTGTTTTTTTCAGTAAGAAAAATTTTGGCTCTTGTAATACAGAAAAGAAAATACCAGATAAAAAGAAAAAAAGAGGCATTCTAAACAACGACATCGATTCAACAATGCTTGGAAACAACACTTTAAACTTACTATGATGTATAGCAACAAGAATAATAGATATACCCTTGGCAATATCAATGTGATCAATTCGTATATTCATTTATATTTACCAGCAGTATGTACATTGAAAGTGTAAGTCCATTTGTAGCGTCTACCATATAAAATTAGTTAGCTCAAAGTTGGTTCAATACATTCATAACAAAGGGGTTTTGAGTGTTTAAAATTACTTACATTTAATTTTTTATGAAGTCATCTGGAAGGCGTTGTCCCATTATTTCTTCTCCGTAAGGTGATAAATGATCCCCGTCACTCCAAAGAATATTTTGACAATTCATGAAGTCTTGGGGGAAAATCAAGTTTAATACATTATTTTGTGAAATAAATTCTACATTAGAGTGCGTCGAAATTTTTTTACTAATTGTATCGTCTAAAATTTGAAAAACATCTTGCTGCTTGGGTCTTAGTTTAAATTCATAGGTACAGCCTTTCCGCAAAATTTGATGCCGTGGGATGTGAGGCTCTATTCTACTCCCAAACCAAATAACAGGAACATAATTACTTAGGGAAGCTAGGTAGGAGCTAACTATTGTTATATTCTCTACATTAGGTGTTATACCATTAATGCTTTCGGATAGGCCTAATTTATTAAACATGCTTCTAGAGCCTGAGTTGCCTTTTGAATCCTTAAGAAGATAAAAGCCCGCTTGCTCATAAATTATTTGTTTAAATTTTTTTTGATGAGAAGCTAAGTAATTACTTAGTTTCTCATATTGACATTTTTTGTCGGGGTTGTGTGGCCTACAGCCTCCTTGAGTTAAGCCTATAATAAAGTCATTATTAAACTTAGAGGTAACTAGGCCAAATAAGTCAATAGCATGACTGTCTCCAATAATTAACACTCCTTTCCCAAACATTTTGTAGCATTCGTTTATTCTCAGTTGTATATCGTCTTTTAAGGAGGGTACGTTAAATCGACACATAGTTAAGTCTCGATGAAGAGTGGATGGAGTGTCATTATATATTATAGGGTATGTTTGTTGGATAAAGCCTGTTTGCCTTTTGAGCCACACATTTTCTCTTTCAGGGTTTATGTAATGGTATAAAGTGAAGAAAACAACAAATATTACAAATAGTACTGGTTTGCAGCTTATATATCCTGACCAGTGAGAGAATTCTTTTCTAAACTTTAAGCTTTCTATATATTTGAAGCTTAATTGCCCCAAAATTAAAGATAATGCCATCCCCCCCCATATATATAGCTCATTAAGTGAGAAATAATATAAGGCAACGGCAATCGGCCAATGCCATAAATAAATTGAGTATGAGCTTAAGCCTATTTTTTGGAGTAACCAATTATTGACTAACGACCTTTTTTCTTGATTAGCAAGTAAGACAAGGGTGGTACCAATGACAGGAATTAACGACATGTACCCAGGCCAATAAGTGTCTTTAGAAATCAATAAATATGATAAACCAATTAATATTAGGCCTAAAAGTTCAATGATTTTTCTTTTTTGTGAGTTAGTCTCTATCGGATATAGGTATGCTACTCCGCCTATCATCATTTCCCACACCCTAGAAGGCAATAAGAAGTATGATGCGCTTTGCCATTGGTAAGACGATAATAATGAAAAAATAAAACCTAAAATAGTAGTTATTAGTATGGTTCGCTTTATATTTTCCAAAGTTATGAATTTAGTCATAATAGTCATGACTACTGGGTAAATTATATAAAACTGCCACTCGACAGAAAGTGACCAAGTATGTAATAACCACTTTTCATGAGATGATGCGTCAAAATAACCTGATTCTCCCCAATAAACAAAATTGGAAAAAAAACTGATGCTCCCTATTATATGTTTCTTTAACGTTGTATATTCATTCGGTAATAAACAATACCAACCAAAAATTAGCAGTGTTATGCATAACACTGCTAATGCCGGAATTATTCTGTTAGCTCTAGAAATATAGAATTTTAAAATAGAAAAATGGTTAGTCGACAGGCCTCTAAATATTAGACCTGTCATTAAAAAACCTGATATAACAAAAAAAACGTCGACACCAGAAAATCCACCTGGGAGCCAAGAGGGATTAAAGTGAAATAACACGACGCCAGATACTGCGATTGCTCTAAGTCCGTTTATGTCATACCTGAATTTCAAAAGGTTTCCTTTTTAAATGTCATAATGCGGGGTTTATCGTTTTATATAGGAAAGCATCGAAAGTACTTTCATAAAAAGTCTCGAATCCCATAGTGAATCCCCAATGTTTTTTTTCATTTCTATTAAATCATAATTAAATTGTTTAAAATCTTTAATAAATAATTGGTTGAATTTATATCTAGCTCTTCGGCTCCAATATACCTTTTCTCGTTTACTTTTTTTCTCATGTGGTAAATTTATTGTAGATTGAAAGTTTAGCCGCTTATCGATTTGAGTAGCTATATTAAGTAAGCCGTCTTCAAATTTATAAGTATCGACAGAGTTGTCGATAAAATAATTTTGTTCTCTGAAATGATTGTCTGAGTGAAAGGGGGTTCTTCTTAGTTCATCTAAATTGTTTAATAACCATTTTGAAAAATCTTTTGTTTCTAATATTTCATTACTTTTACTTGCCAATGTTTGCCGATAAAAAAATTCGCTTTCCATTCTATCGTATGGGTTTCTAACAATAGCAAATGAGTAACGATAATTGTTATTTAGTAACACATCTATATCTACTTTCGGCATGTGCTGAGGTGTGACTTTCATAGTTTTAGGGGGGGTAGGGGTGTAAAAATACATAGAATCACATTGCGTATTTAGCCAATGTTCAATCGAAGAGCCTCCCGTTTTAGGGATATGCACAAATAAAATTTTATAATTCTCTTTATCAAATATTGGCATCTACGCTCCCCCTGCTTTTCTATGCGGAAGGGAATATTTTTCGTAGACTTTTAGTAGTTGAGCTGTAGTTTTGGACAAGCAGTAATTGTTTTTTACAACTTCAGTAGCTGTCTTGTTAATAGATTCCCAATTTTTATGGTTGTTATACATTTCTTGTATAGCATAAAAAAAAGATTCATCATTATTTTCGTCAGCCAGATAGCCTGTGTTTTTTGTGACCAACTCCGGAATACCCGAATGGTTTGAGGCGATGATTTGAAGTTTACACAATATACCTTCCTTAATTACATTTGGTATACCTTCAGAGTCCCCATTTTGTGCTTCTATACTAGGCACTAAGAGAGCGTCGCTTTGTGACATTAATTTTATAGTCTCGCTCGAGCTTTTAGCTCCTAAAAAAGAAATGCATCTTTCTAATTGCAATTCTGAAGATAATCTTTTGAGTTCAGTTGCTTCTGGACCGGCACCTACAATTAAATAATTGAACTGTATTTCGGGATGAATATATTTGAATTTATGTAGCGCTCTAATTGCAATTTTTATCCCTTTTTTTTCCACTAATCGCCCAACAGAGATAAAAGTAATCTCTTTATTAAGTGTTGTATTGTTGAGTATTTGAAGGCTTTCAATTGCATTTATGTTTATTGGAGAATGGACTATCATAGAGGCGGCATTCGGATTTAATTTTTTTAATTTATTTTGCAATGATTCGCAAACGGGCATGAACACTTTACAGTGTTCAAATAATAAATCCCAATCTACTTTGGGGTGAAGGTCATTGCGGGTAATATCGTAACCTCTAATACCTGATACAAAACATTTTTGTTTTTTAAAAAAGCCTATTTTTTTATAGTAAAGAGTATCGCTAGCAATTGTTGTAAATTGAAAATTCACCACTTCAAATTTTGCAATCTCATCCAAAAACACTACTTCAGCAAGAGAAGCTAATCTGCCGCTACCATGCCTGTATGTCGATAATAAGTGATATGTTCCACTAATATTACCAGTGAAAACTTTTAGGGTTTTTAAAAGGTTCAATTTGGTTTTTTTTAGATTGAAAATATTAGCCTTCTTTAAGATGATTTCACAGCCTTCAGGTAAATCTGATTTGTTACCAATTTCCCCCAAATTAAAAATGGTAACTTTGTGGCCTTGTCGAAGTAACTCTGCCAGTTGAAGGGAAACAAAGGTTTGTGAAAGTATAGGAAATGCAGAAACGACAAAGGCAATGTTGTATTGTTTACTCATGTGTAAATTTCCTTTTTAAAAACTTTAGCCAGTTACTTTGTGGGACTTTAATCCATTTGTTAGGAGAAAGTTCCGACTGTAAGGATTTATCGGCACATTCAGCCATGGCAAAGTGAGGCATTCGTCCATATTGTTTATAATGAGTGTTTTTTTTCATTAATTTTATCAGCTGTGTTAGATCTACTCTTGCCTCGTACTGCTTTAATGCTATTTTTAGTTTATCGATAAGTTCTTTATCTTGGCAGTTTCTGACTAAAGTGTGTTCGAGTTCATCATTAATTTTACAGTAGTTTGACACCACTTTGGGTGAGCTGGCATATGTGATTTTTTGGTAGATTGCTGCCATTTTAAATTTTAGAGGCAGGTTTTGACAGTTATTTGCCCCTTCGTGTAATTGTGAGTATTCGGTTTTTTGATAGCTCTGATAGTTACTTATTGCACATTTCAAATATAGGTCATTAAATGAACGATATACGTAGTGAATTAAAGGGACGTCAGAAAAGTATGCTGGAGTATTGGTCTTTAATTCACAATGATGAATGTTCAAGCGTTTACAAAGCTTTTTTCTTACTAAATATTTACTTTGCCCATCCATGAATCCATATGATTTTTTATCATTTTGAGGGAAAGGTGCAATAATCCATTTGAAATGTACGTAATCAAAAGATAATAATTTATCTACGTTATCTATGTCGAGATATTCATCAATATCAATACTTAAAATATGCGAGGATTTCACATGGGGCAAGGCGATGTTTTGAACTAGGTTAAAGTGCTCTAATTCAGTTTCACATATATACTGGTCATACAGAATAACGTTTTTATTATTGATTGTTGTAAGAGTTTGCTTCAATACACCGCAGCTATTTTTAGGTGGCACTACAATATGAAATTCATTTACGCCTATCTTGGTATAGTATTCAATAAACGATTCAATATATGGCGCCTCAGCATCATAAGCTCGGGTTACTATTGCCAATGAATTAGTCATTGTTAAATTCTCTATTGCAGTATTTTAAAAAGACAGCTTCAGGTAGGGCTTCTCGGTATAATTTACCAATAAAATTTTCACTGTAATACAGCTCGTTAATAGTCATATTAGAAAAGGTCGTTTTAAAGGGGCTATTAAATAGCTTAAATATTTTTGCGTTATCAATCAAAATATCTTTTGGTGTGAGTTTTTTGTCTTGATAAAGTTTATCAGCGTCTTCAAATGTAATAGGCATTATTTCGTTTTCATTAAGCGTTATTACTTCACTTATATTCTCAGACACGATAGGAGTTAAAGCGGAAGCACCAAGCTCGTTATAATGAAAGTGTTCTTTATTCATCACAAGTGAATTAATTGTTTCGCAATATTGCTGTATCACGTTTGTTTTTGGTTTACAGCCATAAAAACTAACCGGATTATGACTTTTCCCGTGTGATTGTCTTTGAGAGACTATAAACGTTTTATTGTTATTGAGTAAGTCAAAATAAGGTTTTAAAGGCGCTAAAGCTATTGCGCTACTGTCTACATAAATACCACCGTATTCATTTAATATATTAGCGCGATATACGTCACATTTTACGGCTAAATTAAGTAAATTTGGTTTTATTTTTCTTTTTAATAAGTCGAAACGACCTTTAACATCAACTTCTATTTTTCCTATTTTATGGTTGATACCGGGCAAATAATTCTCAATATTTTGTGAATTTAAGAAAATTAAATTTTCTGATGACCAATTGTGTAGCATAGTCCATCGACAGAGCGTTATATAGGCCGGCTCAGTTCTGTTTTTTATTGTTTCCCAATATAACCAAATAGGATTATGCATATTATTCCTTAACGTATTCTTACAACGGTTGTGCGCTATTTTATTGAGACAGACAAAGATTTAAGCGTATTTAGAGTATTATTGTATTGTTCTATGATGCCTTTATCTAATCCATCTAACGTTATGTTTTGCGTTTCTTTCGGTGTGATCATGCCCGATGAAATGTTCTTTGAGCTATCACCAACTCGTTTTTCTCCTGTTTTAGGGAAAATTTTATATTCTTTCGTAAGCGGCGCTGACAATGCTAAATATTGAGTGATATTTTTGAGTGTTTCATCAGGGTGTTGGATGAGATTATCGGCCTCAATAAAAAGATACTTTTCTTTAATGCTTTTGGCCATTTCAACAAGTTGCTTGAGTCGGTTGCTATAATATTTTGAGGCACCTTCGATTGTTGTATATTCATGAGTAGGGTCTACTTTTTGATATAGCTTCATAATGCTTAATATTGAAGCATTGGGCTCTCGTATCATAACAATTATTTTGTCGTTTCTTTTTGAAAATAGGCTGGTCTCGATGAAGTGTTCTTCGGCAAGTACCTTATCGAATATATACTTAGCACCTGCTTTAGGTGTGTGCTCAGCAAAGTATTTTAATTTTTGTCTTATAAAACTCTTCCAACTGTAATAGCCAATATGTAACTCGTAGTACCCCTCAATTTCAGGGTTACTGCCAAGTAAATGCCCGAATAAACTCGTATTCGCACGCATATGACTCAATAGCAATACCCGTTTATACGGGCGTAATATTGAAGGGTGACGAAGCACAGTTGCAAGGTGTTTTAAAAGTTCCATTTTAGCCTTTAAACGTTGAGATAACAGACAGGTAGCTACTGTATAAATACCATTTCACTGAAAAATTTAAAGCGAGTGCTTTTTTGGCGTAAATTGCCGCATCGGTTAATTGATTTAAGCGCACGTATTCTTCGGTGATATGTTTGAAAATATTGGCCAAGCCTATTTTACTGTGTTGCTTAATGCTTGGTTTATTCGATAGTAATATGGCTTTTTCATACACGGTTATTTGATATAAACGTTTTTCGAATGTACTTACCAGTGTTGACATATTATCTGATTTTTTTGGATCAGGAATATGGTGTTTTGATATAACGGCGGGGTTGTATAAAATATTTTCAGCAGCATCAACTGTACGAATATAAATATCACGGTCACATTCGTAGCGAATGTTTTCATCCATCCCTTTGATCGTTAAATATAAATCGCGGCGCACTATCGTGCAATTAAGGTGAGCGAAGCCACCACTGGTAAATAAAAAAGCAGCATCGACACTTGCGCTGCCTTGTGCATCTTGTGGTAAAGAATGAATTTTGTTTGCTAAATCTTCTACCCAAACATTTTGCGTTTGTTTGCTACCATCAGAAAAATACGCATCTTGATTGGTATAATACGCATCAACAGGCGCTGGTGAATTTACGATAGAGTCATAAGCACGTTGTAAATGTTCATTATCAATCCAATAATCGTCATCATCTAAAAAGCATAAATATTTGCCTTTGCCAACATAGGCTCCGGTATTCATTGAATAGCTTTGTCCATGGCCATTGACGCGACGAATTTGATAACGCCAATGAATATTGTCACCATATTCTTTTTCTAATGCTTTATAAGCCGGTAAAAACTCATCAGTTGTTCCGTCATTTGCCACAACTACTTCAATGCTTTTAAAGCTTTGCGATAAAACTGAATCTAATGCGAGCTTAAATAATTCAGGTCGATTTCTGGTTGGAATAATTACGGTAAAAAACACGTCACTATTGGCATTAGTCATTATTCATTTTCTCCGTATTGAGTTTTTTCACTAGGCATGTTTTACCGTTTTTATTATCTAACAACCAATTTATATAATCAGTTGTTGTGGTTAAAAAGTTTTCAGCATCTCTTTCAGTACCGACGTAAGGGGTTAAACCCGCTTTTACGCTGGGGGAATGAAATGAAAAAATTAAGTTGTTATGGCCAAGAGCAAGCTGGGTATTGGTAATTTTTTTTAAATCACTCAGTGCAAAGCCTTCAGGGGATAATCGCTGGCGTTTTACCCGTAATAATTTTAAGGCGATACGGATCAGGCTTTTTTTTTGCCAGCCTTCATATCTTGCCGGATTATTATTAAAGTAACGTGCCACGAATGAAAATAACGCAACAATTGCGGTGGTATGTGGCCAATGGGTTAGCCCACCTTGTTCGTGTACTTGATTACTATAATGGCTGAAATCAGGACCTTGTTGATGACTAAAGTCTGAAAAAGGGCTAATACTGACATCGGTTTGGTAACCTAATTGTTGTAAGGTGTTAAGTGTGTTGTTACCAATACCATAGCGCCCCGCGAGGTAAGTGACAGGCGCTGCGCCACAGACTTCAGTAATTTTATCGGTAAGGGCTTTAAGTTTATTAAATTCGTCTTCTTTGGCTAAATTACCAGGATATGAATTTAAATTACTGACTTCATCTACCGCGTTACTGTGATGAGGGGGATTTACCCAAGGGTGTAAATGCGTGGCAAATTCAATGTCATTCGGGTGATGGTCATTAAAATGTTTAATGACCTTTTGACCGTCGTCACTATTAACAAAGGCGTAATCAAGGGCGAAAGTGATTTTTCCACCGATAGCGATAATCGACTCACAAAACGTAATCAATGCCTTACCATGAGTAACTTTATTGTTAGATGTGAAAAAACCACCATTCCAATCAAACTCTTCTTCGGTATGAATAACAATGGCTAGCGATGGTTTTAACATCCGTCTAAATACCTGCTTGTTTCGTATTTGTCTTTCCAGATAAAGGCATCAATTGAATGACCAGTAACTATAAATAAAGTAGCTAATGCTCTAAATGAATGAATATAGTTAAGAAACAAATCAATTCCCTTTTTCTTTTTAATTTAACACTTTCAAATTTTTTAGCCACCGCAATATGTCAGATCTTTAACCCATACTCTTTGGGCTACTTAAAATATCATGCTTGTGTAGTTGGCTCAGGAGTTCATTAATTTCGTCATCATCGAAGTGTATTGTCGAAGATCCATTGTCTTTTAGTTTGGATTCCCGCCAAAACACCGCGGGAATGACATTCTTTGTCAAAATTGTCTCTTTCCTGAGTTATCTACATAGGCATGTAAAATATTTATTAATTCATCAATACTTGCATCTATTAATTGATAACACTTTTCTAAATAATCTTTTGGCATATCATACGGATCTTTTATTTCATGATAAAAGCCCATTGATTTTGGCACTAGATCAGCTAACGATATGTAATTCACTTCTGGATAAAATGATTGTAGCAAGTATTCATTTTTTTTATCAAGAATTACTAATAAAGTATTAGGCGTTAAGCAATGTTTTTGGCTTAACCATTTAGAGGTATGATTTTCTAAATTAATATCCCACCTTTTTGCCATTTCAATACATTGCGGTTTAGCTTTGCGGTTTTCTATTTGATGAAAGCCAAAAGAATCAACCTTGATGTTTGCTAGCGCTGTGCCTTTAATTTTTTGCTCAAAAAGTTTACCGGCAAAAGGGCTCCGCATTATATTTCCATAACAAATAAATAAAATGTTATCAGGTTGTTTAAGCAGTTTTTGTTGGAATTGTTTAACATTTGCTTTTTGTTTCTTTTCTCTAATAACAGGTAATCTGTGTAATTTATCTTTGAATAAATAATAAAATTCAAACCAAAAAGGTTTTTGATCTTGCCATAAAAATGAATCAAGGCGTTCATTTGTTGTTAGTAGTCTAAATAAGCTTAATATGCGCTTAGTCAATTGGGTTGTTGCTTTTAAACTACCTTTTTTTTGTTTGAGCGAAGTAAACTCTTCCTGCATATCATAAATATCAGCGCTAAAATTTCTTGCATAAGCAGATTGATTATAGGTGAGGCAATCGGGTGTGTATTTTTCTAGTAATACATGTGCATACATGGCTGGAAAGTCTACACCAGCAAAAACAGCTAACGGTAATGACCCCCAAAAGCGTGCATTCACTTCAATTAGAATCCAGTCAGTTGTTTTGGGGTTATATTTAAATTCAAACATTGCTACGCCGGTATACGCTAAATGCATACAAAGCTTTTGACAGGCATAGAGCATTGTTGGCTCTATAGTAATAGCTTTTCTGTATGAACTACCGCCACCTGTTTCTGGCTCGGAGACACGAGCATGAGCAAAGGCGGCTTTTACTTTACCGTTTTTAGCTAAAATTGAAACACCAATGCCGTAACCAGTAAAGTAAGATTCTACTAAGCATTGTTGATTAGCGTAGTCTTGTTGAAATTTTAAAAAATGTTGTTCGTTATGGGCTATTTTTACACTCTGTCGTTTATTTAGGTCTTCTTCGTCATATGATTGTGTTGGTTTTAACACTAAGGGTAAATTAAACTTTTGGCAAAGGTGTGAGTAAGATGTATTGCTAATGTTGAGTCGTTCACCTTTGGCAACTGCAATATCGCAAAGCTCAGCGGTATGTCTAGTTTCTACTTTATCAAATAATGGGCCAAGGATTTTTCTTTCAGGCAATGCAAAGGTTGTACTGGTACTGATGTTGTCTTTTATATCCATTAATGGAAATAAAGCTCTTTCATCACAAGGTATTACAATGTCGTAATGATTACTGAGAATTATTTTTTCTACTTCATCACGCCATTCATTTACTGTCATGGCTTGGTGGTTCAAGCCGTACTTCTTATTGATGCAATTTGATTTTAAAGCAACAGAGGTATTAGAGAAGCAAACTACGTCAACTACCATGCCTGCTTGGTGCAATGATCGAATAACGGTGAGAAAACTACGGGCATCTTCGCCAAAAACTAGGACGGTTTTATTCTTTAATTGATTCATTCCATTTATCTAATTTTATTTTTAGTTATTTGGTAAAGGTGCTTTACTAGGCCACGAATAAATTTAGATTCTTCGTGGCCAAAGGCATTAAATTTACAGCCAATAAGTATGCATATTGTATAGGTAAATATAGCGACGACAATGGTTAATATAAGTTCGATTTCTATCATGTATTGACTTAAATATAATAATGGCACGAGTTTAGCCATTATAGCGGCCGAGAATAAAGGTAATACGGCGGGTTTTAAAAATTGATAAAGCGAAATTATTTTCAAAAAGCTTAACCAAAGAGCACCAATCAAAACGATGCCAATACCAATAAATACTCTAATAGTAGCCATGTCATTTAAGTTGTTGATAAAGCCAAGCAGTGAAAACAAAGTGATAAGTGCGAAAGCAAGAGTTATTAAGTCATAGTAAAAAAGTTGCTTTACCTTTCCTGTTGCCGTCATTACGTGGCTAATAAAGTTACCAATAGCGAAGGTTATTACTAAAAAACCTAGGGCTGAAATAGTTGACACATAAGGTTGCCATTGGCTTCCCAAAACTACTTGCACAAAAGGTTCGGCTATTAAAGACCACCCCAAAGCAATAGGGAAGCCTAGAAGATAAATTATGGTGATCGACTTGCTAATTTGTTGTTTTTGCTCAGCACTGTTTAGTTCTGTTTTGGCGATAGAAGTAAAAAACACTTCAGACATTGGCGATAAAAGTTCACGGCTTGGTAATAGCACTAAATCTTTTGCTAAATTGTAGCCACCTAGTCCTGAAATGCCCTGTATGTTGATAGCAAACCAAGAATCAAACTTTGCTCTTATATGACCAATAATACTTTTTAAAATAATCCATTTTGAAAATTGAAATTGTTGATGCCAGCCAGTTAATGCAAAAGAAGTACGTTGTTTAATAAAATAATATGAAAACAATGAATAGAATGAAGCACTGATGATAGCACCAATAATTAACGCCCAGTAATTCTGTATTATAATTGCCAGCACAATAGCTGAAACGCTACCTAATAATTTTGAAAGTGAAGAAACTACAACATATTTTTTATAATTTAAGTCTTTTTTATATTGGACTATTTGGCCATTACTTAATGCGCTTATTGCGGGTAAACAAGCAATAGCTAGTAATGCGGGAATAATATGCTGATAGTTGAATAAGCTTGCTATATAAGGTGAAATTAAAGCAAAAACTACACTGGTTATAAACTTGATGAGTAAATTGCTACTCCATGCGCAATTTAAATCTTCACGTGTCGCATTGTTTTTTTGTATGAAATATTGCTCAGAGCCTATATTGGTCAATGTTTCGGTAAGTTGTAATGCTAATAGCACAATAGCCATTATCCCAAAATCTTCAGGGGTTAATAACCGAGCTAAAATTATTATTGAGAAAAAACCAAGCAATCTATTGGTCCAATTTAAAGCGACTAGCCAACCAATGCCTGCAATTATTTTAGTTTTATCATCGGCCATAGTTATTCCTGTATCCATAACAATGGATCCTCGACAAGACACCTCGAGGATGACGGGAGGAGTGTCCATAACAATGGTTCCTCGACAAGACACCTAGAGGATGACGGGAGGAGTGTCCATAACAATGGTTCCTCGACAAGACACCTCGAGGATGATGGGAGGAGTGTCCATAACAATGGTTCCTCGACAAGATACCTCGAGGATGACGGGAGGAGTGTCCACTTCGAGGATGATGTTAGAGATGGCCACGTTGATGATGACGGAAATATAGTCTCACGGGCCAATGTTACAGGGGTGACTAAGCAGGCTGCTACTCCAACGTAACTGTTCACTTCACTGTTATTCCTATCGTCATTTAAGCCGGAATCCAAATATTAATCAAAACGTTTTGCTAACTTTAATGCGCTCGATTTAGCTTGTCTTAAAAAATGGCTAGTAATAAATGGTAATGTTTTTCTTCGGAAGTTAGAAATGATCATTTCACTTTTATTGTCGGATAAAGAGTTTTTATAGCGGCCTTCACCTCCCATAAAGTCATATTTTTTATAGCCTAATTTTGCATAATGACTTGTGGCTAAACTATGAGAAAGTAATCCTGGCTTGAATCGATTATCGTAACCGTATTCTATGCCTGATAAATAAAAATATACGGTGTCTTTGTATATTAAGTTATATAAGTAGCAAATAGTTTTATCTTTAATGTGAATTTTTATAATGTCGATATACCCAGAAGTAAAGTTATTTTCAATAAATTGTTGATGGAAGTTGATAAAGTGTTCATTTTGAAAGCCACTATTTTGATCCACCCAGCGAAGTTTATGGAACTTCCCTGCAGCATTAAAATATTCAATTGCTTGGTGTGTAGTTTTTGCTGGTGTCAGTGAAATATTTTCAATGCCACCAAATAGTTTGGCTGAGCGTTTTATTTGATTTCGGGTGTTTTTTGACAGAGATTGTAAATATTCAGACCACTTTGCATACTCGGCTGTTAAATTAGTTGAATAGCTAGTAGTTTTCCATGAAGTATATTGCATTAATTTATTGGAAAAAGGTGTTTCAGAAATTTTCTTATTGCTAACACCAATAATAAATTCATCTATGGTAGCGAGGTTTTTTTCAAAATATTCGAGTACTGCAGAGCGTATTGAATACTCCAAACCTTTTTCACATAGAATATCGTTATATTCATTCCATATTTGGTCGAAACTAGTGTTTCCAGTTCGGTTCAGCCATAACTGGTTGGCTTGTATGCCGTATTTGCTTTGGCTATTGTGGATAACAAAAGCCAAACCGACTATTTTACCATGATAGGTTACTGTGAGTAGTTGTGTTTTATACTCAACAAATTGCAGCCATGTGTTAATCCAATGCCAACTAGTAAAAATAGAATTACTTGCCTTGAGTTCTAGTTCACTCCATTTTTGTTGCAATTGAGGTAGCGCTTGAAAGTCTACATCGATAATTTCAACTTTTAGTTTTACAACCATTTATGGTGTTCCATGTAGCTAGTGACAAAAGTAAATGAAAAATAGTCTACCCTTAACTAGGCAGTATTAGAATAATCATTTAAAAATAATGCTTATAATTATTCTATATGGTTAAATATCTGTATTTATCAACTACAGTCATCTTCATGGTGCACTCATTGATGACTTCAAGCGCAATGTACAGTTTGATTCTTAAGGTTTGTAGTTTTAACGTAAACTAACGTCTAATGCATTGGTTACAATAGCTTACATAATGCAGTCGCTCTCAAAAAGAGGCGAGTAGCACAAATGTTAACCTATAATAAATAATTCAAAGTGAAGGAGTACCTATGAAAATAAATAATAAATTAACTCTTGCTGTCAGTGTGGCCTTATTTTTAAGTGCCTGTTCTCCAAATATGACTATTGATGAGTATTTAGCCCAAGCAAAAACTTTTTCAGAAAAACGTGAGCATAACAGCGCTATTATTGCCTTGAAAAATGCAGCTAGTATAGAGCCAAAAAACCCCAGCGTACGCTTTGAGCTGGGCGCTGTGTATTTAGCGCAAGGTGATTATTTAGGCGCAGAAAAAGAATTAGAAAAAGCTGAAAAATTAGGTAGTGATGATGAATTGCTTATTACTTATTTAGTGCAGACAAAAGTTAAATTAAAGAAGTTTGATTATGTTTATCAACTGGTTGAACAAGTTGGTGCTTTTGTCGATAACGATCAAGTTATGCTATTAACCTACGCTGGTATAGCGGCAATTAATCAAAGTAAGCCACAATTAGCAAAAGAATATATCGAAGATGCTATTAGTCTTAGCGATGACTCTATTTATGGTCAAATTGGTAAAGCGTATATTTCACATTCTGGAAATAATTATCAAGATGGCTTGAATACAGTAGATGAGCTACTATCCACTACACCAGGCTTTGCTGAAGCACTGCTATTAAAAGGCTATTTATTACAAGCATCAGAACAGTTTGAACAAGCAGCGAATACTTTTGAAAAATACTCAAAGATGCGACCTAAAGATATTCCTTCTCGTTTTTTTGTTGCTCAAAATCATGTGTTCGCACAGAACTTTGATGCCGCAGAGCCGCAAGTTGATTTACTACTAAAAATGTCAAAGTTCCATCCCTTGGCCAACCAGTTAAAAGCCGAAATTGAATACTCTAAAGGAAATTTCAGAGAAGCTAAAGAATATGCGCTTGTTTCTTTTCATGAAGATAATAGCTTTAACCTTTCAAAAATCGTAGCGGGTATGAGTGCTTATAAGTTAGGTGATTTTGAACAGTCATATCAATATCTAATTTTAGTTAAAAATTTATTGTCACCAGAGCATTTAGTGAGAAAAGTGATTATCGATTTACAGTTTAGGCTGGGTTACGACACTGAAGCCGTTTCAGAGTTACAATCATTAGTCGATCTAGGTGCAGCAGATCCTGCTATGTTAACGATGGCGAGTAACAAAATGCTGGCCTCGGGTAACCTTGAGGCCGCGCAAGAATTACTTCAATCGTCAATAGACTTAAATACATCAAATCCAAGTGAGCAGGCGAAACAAGGTGTTACGCAACTTCGCTTGAATCAAACAGATAAAGGTATCGCAATATTAGAGCAGGCATTAAAGTTAGATCCTGAATTAGCGTTTGCAGAACACGGATTGGCAATTGGTTATATTGCTAATAAACAGTACGTTAAAGCTTTAGAAATAGCCAAAAGATGGCAGCACGATGATGATAAGAAGATACAGGGCTACTTAATTGAAAGCATAGTATTAGAAAAACAAAAGAACTTAACCGAAGCTAAAAAATTACTTAATAAGGTACTTACACTAGATAGTAATAATGTTGCTGCGTTGTATAAATTAGGCACTTATGCACATCAAGTTAAAAATACTGAACTAGCTTTTAGTTACTATACCCAAGTATTGACGCAACAACCTCAGCATATAAGAGCAATGGTAAACTTTATTCGTCTGAGTTCATCTGTACCTGAACAAGATAATGGGCTCTTAGGTAAGGCGGTGAATTTTTATCAAGCAGAGTTAGCGGCTAAGCCGGAAAACAATCATTTAAAATTAGGTTTAGCTTATATATACAAAGTAGATAAATCTTATGAAGAATCAATAGAGTTGTTGCAAGCAATTGCCCGCAGTAATAAGCCGCTCCAAGGTATTGATATTGCACTTGGTGATACTTATAAAGTTCAAGGTGACTTGCAGGCTGCAATAAATTCATATCAAAAATTTGTAAATGCTAATCCTAAGGCTCTTCAAACTGCCCAAAAATTACTAACAATGTTTGAGCTGAATGGCCAATTCGATAAAGCGTTACAGCTACTTAATAAAAACCTAGAAGTTAATCAAAATAATGTTGGCTTGTTGTTGCTGAAATCATATTATCAGTCAATACTGAAAATTGAATCGAATCAAGCTGATTTGGCAAAAATAAAAGCGAGTAAAGTTACCGCTAATCATTGGCTTTTAGATAAAACCTTAGCAAATTTTGCTTATAATCAAAATGATTTTAATGTCTCTTCTAAGTTTTACGGTAATGCTTATGATAAAAAAGTGAATGACAGCAATGCTATACATTGGTCAAAATCTGTAGCGTTAAATGGTGATAGAAAGAAAGCCTTAGATATCTTAGAAAGTCATCTTAACAGTTTACCTAAAGGGCAATCGGCAATAGCGGTAAAAGTAGTGTTGGCAGGAGAATATATAAACAATAGTAACTTTTCAAAAGCATTAGTTATGTATGAGAGAATTTTAAAAGACGAACCAAAAAATTTAATTGCTTTAAATAACTTGTCTTATTTGGAATTACAGGTGGGGAATGTTAAAAAGTCGTTAACCTATGCAGAACAAGCTATGGCACTTAAAGATGATAGCGCTCAAATTATTGATACCTATGCACAAGCTTTAGTGGCTAACAAGCTACTAAAATTAGGAATAGAGCAGTATGATAAAGCAATATCGTTAGACGGTACTAACATTGAATTTAGTATTAATAAAGCTGAAGCATTAATTACTAACCATCAAGGTGATATGGCTAAGTCATTATTAATATCTCTTAAAACAGAGAGTGAGCAAGATCAAGTACGTATTAAGAAATTGTTGAATCAGTTATAGTTTGCCCGTCATCCTTGAACGCTCAATAATCTTTATCTTTGGGCGACCAACATTCCTTATGCTCTGGTGCACAACAACCGTCATTCCCGAGTTCTTTTGTCGGGGATCTATGCCCATAATATAGTCAGGTTTCTTTACAATACATTTATCGCTTTAAATGGCGAGTTAGGCAACACATTGTTTTTGTTCTATTTTTTATTATTGGTACATGTTGTGCATGATGTCATTCACAAAAACAAATTTACAAAAACTTTAACGGGAAATGTTTATGAATTTAATAAAAAAATTCGGTCTAACAGCTTTATTAGTTTTAGGAGCAGCATCTGCACAAGCAAGTATGCTTGCTTTAGATACTTTTGATTATACGGTTAATCTGGAGGTACCAATAGTAGCAGGGCCTGTATTTATAGATACAGCGAGTGTTACAAATATTAATCCATTGGGTGGTGATGCTGATTATACTCTTACAAGTACAGGTGGTCCCGCTTTTTCCAATGCAACTACTGTTGATGCATTTAGTGTTGAAACTGGAGAGTTAGCTCTTTCAAATTCTGCTGGAGCAACGTCAAGATTAGAAATATTTTACTCTGAATTAGATGGTTGTTCGTCAAACATAGGTTGTCCTCCTGCTCCTGCTCTTGCGTTATATGGTCCAGTAGATATGACAGATGGTGGTTTCGACTCTTTCTATTTTGACATACTAAG